>Ga0099364_10001233_pt1 | contig 42692 bp, 34 predicted proteins | sample TergutTh196P3_FD_73070 | JGI IMG/M metagenome (GOLD analysis project Ga0099364, IMG submission 73070) | Microcerotermes parvus P3 segment gut microbial communities from Pointe-Noire, Republic of the Congo - Th196 P3 | ecosystem: Host-associated > Arthropoda: Insects > Digestive system > Gut ...
CGATACTATTTCGGTAAGTCCCCTTATTGAAGGGTTTATCACGGAACTGTACGCTCCAAAAAATGATGACGACATACAAGAAGGAGAACGTGTTTTTTATACTCATCGAAACGCTATGTACATCGACACCATGCGGCAGTTGATTCACGGCGTTGATGTTCCGTTGCAAAAGTTTTTTCTTGCTCCGTTATTATCGCAAGCGTCCGTTCATTCCAACACGTCGGGAATGTTCAAGGGGTTTCATAAAAATCCCAAGACGGGCATCGGACAATTCGGCGGCGGTAATCAGGATGCTCTCTTGCGTATAAAAGGAGAAATTAAACTGCCTTTTCCAGTGTTCAGTAATTTTCAATGTAATTTAGTAGTTTATAACGGCGACTCGAATGAGATCATCAAGATTGCGCCCGAAGTTGATTTAGCCTATCTTGACCCGCCGTACAATCAACATCCTTACGGCTCGAATTACTTTATGTTGAATTTGATTTTAGAAAACAAGCGTCCTGAATCGGTCAGTAGAATATCGGGCATTGCGGAGGGTTGGAATCGTTCTGCATACAATCAAAAACAATTTGCTTACAATGCGCTTTTCGATTTGGTAACAAACATCAGGGCAAAATACGTTTTAATATCGTTCAATTCTGAAGGTTTTATTTCACTCGATGAGATGAAAACAATGCTGTCTCAAGTCGGCAAGGTGGATGTGTTGGAAACGAATTACAACACGTTTCGCGGTTGCCGAAATTTTGAGAATCGGAGTATTCACGTTACGGAGTACCTTTACTTGTTGGAAAAATAACACAAAAAATCGTTTACCGTTACAGCGAACATTACGCTGGACTCATCACCGGCAATCGACGCAAAAATCCCGAGGTTCTTTGATTAAAGGAATTATTCTATACGGCAACAAGAGCGACATGGACAGCGACTCTCCCCTGTTGTTGACATCTATCTCGCCCAAGTACTCATCGGCACGACCGCAGGGTCGGTTGACGAATACCAGTAATAGTTCAATCCCAACACCAACGCAGCGATGACGAGGAACAAGACCGACAATCCGAGAAAGAGTGTGTAAATGTCTGGCTTGGCCGGAGGTTTTACCGGTTTTGGAATTTTTTTCCCCGCATCTTTGGCCTGTCCTTTTGCCGTCGGCTTAGATACTGCGTTTTCTTTTTTACCGAATAAAGCCATTGCGTGTTTCCCCTATTGCCTACTTCGTCTTTCGTGAAAAGGTTTCTGTCGGTTATAATAACGGTTATCGTTTAATGCGCAACGACCGTGTGCACATCAATATACATCACATCATCGCCGCGTTGAACAACGCCCCTGCGAAATTCCGGCATCACTCTGGCTACAGCCCGGTCGGCAACGGTATTCGTTATCTCAATCCTGCCGACATACACTTGACGCCCCTCGCGGTCGCGGACAACATCTAATTGATGCCCACGGGATAAGCCCGAATCCTGACCAATTGAAATTTCCACGTGCCCGCCAGGCCGAACTTCCGTTACAACGCCTCGAATCCCTGCCGGGGGATGTTGGGCATAGAGTTCGGGATCCGCCGATAATCCGTGTTTTCGCAACACTTCAACGGCATCTCTGTAATCTTTGGCAAGTTGTGCTGCTGTTGTTTGCAGGTTAGCGACTTGGATCGCCAAACTATGGGCTTCATCCATTTTTTTGATGAGTTCCGTAGACATCGCAACCCATTCTGTCGTTGATTCCCGGCGTGCACCGGCTTCTGCATCTAATCGAATACGGAGAGCCTCAACCTCTTTAACGGCCGAGTCGGCCGTTGTTGTTGCTAATTCTAATCGTGTTCTCAAGTCAGCAACGTCATCCCTCGCACTCTGGTTATCCGTTGTCAGTTGCCGGATTGACTCCGTCAAGGCCGTATTTCTATCGGCTTGCAGTCTTATTTCAAGCCGCAATGCGGCTTCCATTTCATTGCGTTGCCGTTGCAGTTCGGCAAGTTCATCTGTTCTCGCACGCAACGTCGCGCTCACGGCATTGTGTTGTTCCCGCCAGTTTGTCCGTGTTGAGTACAAAACAACGGCAAACGACGCAAGCACAATACTTCCGATAAAAATCAGAACGATAAGCAATCTTCCTAGCAGATTCATAATTCCCTCTATCTTTCAACGAAATCCCGACGCTGGCACAACGGCCCCGTAGCAAGACTCTACCTAATTTTTTGACCGGTGTCAATAAAACATGCCGTTGTATCGGGCTTATCGGCCAATGTATTCCGTTTTGGTGAGTTTTCTCCTCGTTGTCTTAGTATTTTTCATAGACAAGCCTACATAATCGTTAAAAAAAGACATAATGGCCGGGCAATCAGCGGTTGCTGTTCGCCGGGTCTGCCTTGCACGGCGGGGCTATTTGCCGATACAAAACCGGCTAAAGATATTATCCAAAATGTCTTCCGTGTGAATGCTGCCGTCAATCAACCCCAAATGATTGATTGCATGGCGAAGTTCCAATGCAATCAACGCATCATCCGGTGCATCTTGAGCCCGACACAATGACTCGTATGCCCTATCCAGTGCCGAACGGCAACGCAAAGCCGTGCTGGGCAGCATACCGCTTACCGAAGAAAGGCGAAGAGCCTCGCCCACCCCGGCAAACAGTCCTTCCAACGATTCGTTCGGCATCTTCGTCTGAAAAAAGACAATCGTTCCCGTATGATGTTCACCACGGGATAATACAACCGATGGAATAATTTCACAGGAATGTTCATAGCAATAAATAATCACATCGGCTTGCTGCAACATTTCTTGAGATTGTTTTTGGGCGAAAGTATTCACATCGCCGGCGGTTTGAATAGGTCTTTCTGCGTCGTGTTTTTCAGCAAACCGGGAAGCGTCGATTCCGGCGGTATCAACAAGCAAGACGGGTATTTCTTGCCAGTTCATTTCGGCTTCGAGATAGTCCCGGGTTGTGCCGGCCTGCGGAGAAACGATGGCGGCATCCCGTTGGAGTAATTTATTGAACAACGTGCTTTTGCCGACATTGGGCAAGCCCGTCAACACGACTTTCGGACGTTCCGAATCGACTGCCCGATCGTTGATCTTGCGGCGGATCATCTCGACTTGTTCAAGGGCATTCGCCAGCACTTCTTGTAAAAGCGGCCCCGTTGGCGTGTCCGACCATTGATCGGCGAAGTCTAGCGAGGCTTCGAGTTGCGACAAGGCCTCAAAAAGCGATGTCCGAACGTCCGTCATCGGGAAGGACAAATTTCCCGCCAGTTGCTGAAGGGCGGTGTGCAACTCATCGGAATTGGCAGCATCGATGATCCCCAAGACGGCTTCTGCTTGTGTAAGGTCAAGCCTGCCGGACAAAAAAGCACGGAGAGTAAACTCGCCGGGTTCGGCCAGCCGGGTGCCGGAATCAATCTGAAGAACGGCTGCAATGATTGCATCCAGTAAAACAGGCGAACCAACCGTATGAATCTCGACCGTTTCGTCGCCGGTATAACTCTGTCCGCAAGGCCAAACGAGTAATTGTGCCGGAAACGGCGGCATGCCGGAAGGAAGTACAATGCGTGCCGACAGAGCGGTACGGCAATGTGATTGCATCAAACACTCCGGCTGATCGACAATGTTTTTGACCGTAGCGACGGCATGGGGCCCGCTGATACGCACGATTCCCCGCAGAGCAATACCTGATGCCGATGCTCGGGCAATGATCGTGTCGAGTATCATAGTTGTTTCTATAAAAACATTCTCCCTCTATAACATTGCCCGTTTGTCCCAAATAGAACAACGAATTACGCCGAATTTGGGTTGTTGAAAGCAAATGTCTCCGTACCTAAAGGCCTCGTTTTCTAATGGGGAATACACAACGACGGGTGCATATTCCTGTCGGGCATACTCCAGTCGGGAGATGTTTATTATAGCGTAAAAAAAGGCACACGGCCTCATGCCGTGTGCCCTTTGCGTGTTGCGATTAAACAAGGCCGACGGGGGTACAATGGACATCCTGTCCTTGTTTCCCCACGTCGGTTCTCATTTTCCTTGCATATTCGGTTCATTGAGCGAAACCAAAAGGGAAACTATTTTCGAGAAACCCAGTTTTCGGGGCGAAGCATTCCCCCGTCTCGTCCATAGGTTGGCTTTGGTCCAATGTTGTTTAGTCCGACTGTGATACTGACATAACACTTCCGGCCTTTCACAAACATTTTTGACTGATTCCGCCATCCATAGCAAAAACGCCAAAAATGCACCGTGAGAGAATTCCTTCCCCTCACCGTTATCTATCGAATAATCGGCGTATCAAAATTGATTCCGAAAGGCGATAAAATAAGAAAAAACCCTCTTTTCCGTAAGATGCAATGCCGATTAGTCCGGTTATGTAAAATGTAACGGCGATTAACGGCAAAAAAATTAAACGAACTGGTGTTTTTAGAAAATTGGGAATTGAAGAGTTGGACATTCTCCCGGTATATCCTTAACGAATGATCCCAATCTGTTCGCAACGATTGCGAGTCCAATAACGTTTGGTACAATGATTCTATGGAATCGTCGGATTTTTATAAATCCATTCTGGCAAGCGGGTTGGTTTTGGAAGAACCGCTTGAAAAAATAGCCCGTTTCATTCAAGAACGAACTGCCGGTTCCGCATCGACACTCGATACGATATTATTTGATATTTCAACGGGCAGTCCCGTCTCAATCGAACAGCAACAACGTTTGCCTGCTCTAAAAACATTCAAGCCTGGCCCCCTGCTCGAAAACCACACTTCCCAACCCGCTGTTGCCGATTCCCTCTCGCTCAACAAAAAAAGGGGACAGTACGCAGATGCTGTGTTAGATGTTTCCCAAGCGGAACATAATCCTGCGGAACATAAATTGTGTTCTGGGGAAGATACCTTATTGGCCGACGGACTCGTTCGCCAGGGATTGCTAAACCGTTGGCAAGCCGAACAACTATTGGAAGGCCGGACAAAATTTACGCTCGGGGATTATCGAATTTTCGACGCCATCGGACGGGGAGGATACGGGTATGTTTTCCTGGGCCGCAAGATGTCGCCTGACGAAAACGCTGGAACTCTGGCACAGACTCTCTCCCGAACGTCCTCTCCCCACGCTTTTTACGCCGTCAAAATCTTGCCCGGCAGCAAGGCGACCCCAGAACTTTTATGCCGGTTTGCTCACGAAATTGAACTGCAAAAAAATTTGCGGCATCCCCATCTGGTTCGATATATTGAATCCGGCCAGGACGGCAGCGTCCGTTTTATGGTTCACGAATTTATGGACGGCGGCGATCTGCGGGCCTTATTGAAACAGACGTCGACCTTGCCGATTGATACGGCATCGGCAATCATTGTGCAAATTGCGCAGGCCGTCCAGTATCTGCACGACAACGGCATCATTCATCGGGATATTAAGCCCGCCAACATTCTGCTCGCAAGCGATGGAACGGCGAAGTTGATCGACCTCGGTTTGGCCGTTCATTCCAGTATGGACAACAACCCCGCCCCTGCACAACTCCCCAACGGCAATCCAGCGGCAAACCGGCAGGTATTCGCCGACGAAACGCCCCTGCCGCATAGCAAACAGCCGCTGGAAGAACGAATCCTTCGGTCGGAGCCAGGCCGGGTAGCAGGGACGGTTGATTATATGTCGCCGGATCAACTTCGCAATCCTGTTTGCCCGATTCCAGCATGGGATATTTATTCGCTGGGGTGTACACTTTATCAGATGTTGACGGGTACGGTACCGTTGAGCAAGGCGGGACAGATTAACGGCACGCAGGAAAAAATTCTGGCCAAGTTGCAGTTCGAGCCGAAGGATGTGCGAATTTATAACCAGGCGATTCCGTATGATATTGCGGATTTATTGCAAATGATGCTCACATCCCCATCAGATCACTGCGTAACGGCACAACACATTGCCGACCGGCTTGCGAATTGGACTCGCCCCGAAGGACTTACCAGAAACTTAAAGTTTGGGTGAGGCTTGAAAACTATCCCATCGAAACTCGCCTTATATCATAACAACCAATTTTCATGTCGTCGATATGTCATGATCTTTGATGTGTCATGATCTTTGATCTTACGGCAATCGGCCAACGATAAGCAGGCTTTGATCATCCGTCTGCGGGGTGCGGCCCGAAAAACTATGCACCGCGTTAAGCAGACGCTCGCCGAACTCTTTGACCGAATCAACCCGCAAGCCGGAAATTGATTTCAACACGCCGTTCATCGTGTAATAGTCTCCCTGTGAGTTCATGGCGTCGGTTATCCCATCACTCAATACGACCAATTTTTGCCCCGGCTGAATCGTAAATCGGCTTTCGGGATAGAGAGTTTCGTCCGAAACGCCCAACGGCAAACCGATCACATCCTCGCCTAACGTTCGCGATACCGGCGCGGGAGCCGTACTGTTCGCAGAAGATATGTCGCTGGGCGAAACCAAAATCGGCGGATAATGACCAGCATTATGAAAACAAATCTCATGCGTCATCGGATCAAGCACGCCAAAGAAAAACGTAATAAAACGATTGTCCCAACGGGGATCGCAAAATATCCTATTCAGACGACTCATCATGTCAGCCGAGGACGTTTCTATGATTAAACTCCCGCGAACCTCTGCCGACAACTTAGCCATCAAAAGCGAAGCCGCCACGCCTTTGCCTGACACATCGCCGAGTGCAAAGACAAGCCGGCCGTCGGCCAATGTAATGTAATCGTAATAATCGCCGCCAAGATATTTCGCAGGCCGATAAAAATCAAAAAATTGATAGTCCGCAATTACCGGTTGAGATTGCGGTAACAAACCACGCTGTACCGTATTGGCAATACTCATCTCTTGCTCCATTACCCGTTCCGAAACGGCGATTTCATGGAGTTTGGCGTTTTGGTAACAGACTGCAACTTGATAGGCGAGAGAAACAAGCAAATCAAGGTCGTCGTGCGTGAACTTTTGACCGCGGGATCGGGCATCTACTTGAATAACCCCCAGCACTTCAGATTGGTCATATTCCATAATGGGTACAGCCATGATGGAACAGATATTGTAACTGATAATACTATCCGTCGGGTCGAATCGGGAATCATTGGCCACATCATCAGACAGTATCGCGGCTTTGGAGTTTGCGACACGCTCCAAAACGGAACGACTCACGCGAAACGACTCATCATTGTCGGGATCGCGGTGTAAGAACGCTTTCAATTCGAGACGCTGGGTCTGCAGGTCTTGCAGAAAAATATAAGCGCAGTCGGCTTGCAGAAAAATCTTGAGCAAATTCTCAACGAGTTGCGGAAGAACTTGATGTACATCGGCTCCGAGGTTTCGGCCAATATCAATCATTGCACGAAGTTTGACGGAAGCCTTCGCCGAAGTTAAAGCAGGCTTACCATGGTCTAATGGAATCTTGGATTTGACATGATAACCGTCATCCGGTGCCCCGTCGGTTACAATAACCCGATTGACACGTTCGGCATTTTGACGCCTGCGGCTTTCGCTTTCGGACGGTTGAAAATGAATATCGTACGAATACTCGTGTTCCAGAAAAACGAATTCGGAGTCGCAAAATTTGAGCAAATCTCCGTCAATAAGTTTTGTTTTTTCCGTAACGGGATAGCCGTTGATATACGTCCCATTTCGGCTGCCGAGGTCGGTCAGATAATACCCGCTGATTTCGCTCGATTGTTCGTGTGTTATGACGGCATGTTCCCGGCTAATTCCATGATGGTCGAGCAACACTTCGCTATTCGATGACCGGCCTACCCGAATGACGTGTCCCTGGAGCGTAAACGTATGACCGGCCGCAACGCTGGAATCGCGTGTCCGTAGAAATGCCATGAATTATGTTGCCGGCGACCGTATCGCCTGGTTGTTCAATTTGCACCGTGCATTATCCGTTATAGAGCAGATATTGTCAACGCTGTTGACTGTCGGCAATCCGGCAATCGATGTATTTCGGCCTATCAGCCATAGCCTTTATCGGCATTGTATTACTGATGTAATTGTATTGCCGATATAATTGTATTACCGAATCGGCATTGTATTACTGATAATAAAGGTATTACCGATATAAAGTTTTGAGTCGTCCCCGCAGTTCTTCGACAACTTTTTTATCTGTCGAGGCTCTCGAGGGATCAGTGTCGGCCAGATTATATTTACAGAGGACAAGCCTTGCTTTGAGATTGTTTTTGCCTTCTACAGCCCCCTCGGCTTTCAATGTGATAAGATTTCCATCTTCCTGAATGATTTCCGACGTAACCAGCAAGGTTTGGCCTGGTTGGACAAATCGGGCATACTTTACGTTTCGTGCTTCTTTAATGACGACGACGCTATGCGCAAAATCTTCGCTGATTCGGATAAGCCATGCCGACGCTTGCGTCAGTGCTTCGAGCATAAGCACGCCGGGCATCACGGGGAAATTCGGAAAATGGTCTTGCAAATACTCTTCGGCCAACGAAAGCGATTTCGTGGCAACGATCCGTTTATTGGGTTCTACCGAATCTATTTTATCAATCAACGAAAAATGCATTACAACGAGTGCAAAAACAGTCCAAAGGCTTATCTAACAAAACCTCTAATCAGTGTACTATAAAAAAACACATTATCAAGACTATCGGCCATGCCGCCCATTCCGCCATTTCGTGGTAGTGTTTCAAATTTGTTGAAGCGGCAGGCAGAAACCCTTGTTTTGCAGTCTTCTCGAAGCCGATTCTATAAATTTGGAAAACTACCCGTTTTTCGGCAACGTGAAACAGTCGCAGTTGTTCTTTTCACGGCACCCAACGCTTGCCTCGAATCAAACAAACGCAATAAATCATTCGGAATTATGCTTGCCTTTCCACATCATCCTGACGGCAAAAATAATCATCAGAATCCCAAGTATCATGCATACAATGCGAACGATAATACTACCACGAGACACCGTCGGCAAGTCATACTGCTCTTGCGGCGGTCCCGTCCACGGAACGGCTTTACCGTCCCGCGTTGACCACTGAGTCAACGAGTTTTCAAGAGGGACTGTTTCGTCAAAAATGAGGGTTCTCTCCGGCAAACCCATTCCCGCAACCTCGAAAACAGACTCCGGGATGGGAATGTTGAAACGAGCATTTTCGATAGCGATCGTTTCTGTTCGGTAACGGACACCGCTCTCGTCATAGTAATCGGTAATAATTAGTTCAGGAAAAACAACACCGTCCTCCCATTCTTTATTGCGAATCGAAGTAACAATCACAGGAGATTCCTTCTCATCAACAAGATCAACCAATTCTATTTTTGAGACTGACCAATCTTCACCGGGGTGGACAATGGCTCGAAATTCCCGTTTTAATTCTTTGAGGCGGCATTCCCAACGCAGGATCATCACTCTGGTATTCGAATCATGGAGAACGTCCAGCGGCCTTTCCATACCAAATATTGCCTCTGGGGTTAAAATCCAACCGTTTCCATTGTACATATTGTTCCAAAAAAGGTAGGTTCCCAGGAAACGGATGTCGGGAATTATTAAGTAAGCAAGAATTTCGTGTCTTTTTCTTGACATATCAATTTTGTCAACCATAACAGAAACCGCACCCCGTTCGCTTTCTGGGACTCGCAGTATCTGTCTGGTTACACTCCAAATAGAAGAGGCGACAACCTGCATCCCTCCGTGTTCAAAAGTATCACGGCGCATTTTTTCACCATCAATGTAGCACTTCATTATGTCAGCTGGTCTGACAGGTACCGCCGGATCGTCGTATCTATTCTCAACACGAATATCCATGATTGCCGAACGGATGTTTTTCTCACGACTCTGACGAATCTCTTGAAGACATTCGTCAAGCGTGAATCTGCTCTCCGTCGCATACGACGAAGCAACAGTAACTTCCCGTCCGAGGATGCCAATCGCCAACAACATGAGCGTGAACAGCAACAGGGAAAAACCGGTGTTTATGAAACTTTTTCGAGTCACAATATCGTCTCCTTATAACGCAACCATTTGGGAAGTTCGTGCCCTTTTGCCAACGCGACAAAAGTTTTAATCCACCAGACGAAATCGGCTGTCCAACAGTTTAACATGTTTTACCCCATTTGCAATTTGCAATGGGTGCGAAATCGGCAGACGGGTACTATCGACTGACACAGGATTGCAACATGGGCAACGGTATGGTAGAATGGGCAACAATATGGGAATTGTTGCTATTTATTATAAAAAACTATCCGATGCTCCCTTGCTGATTGCATTAAACAGGGAGGAAAATCCTGAACGCGAAAGTTTGCCGCCTAAAATACAGTCAGGCCGACCGCGATCTGTTTGCGGAGTGGATCAACTAGTCGGCGGAACTTGGGCCGGAGTCAACCAATATGGACTCTTCGTGAGCGTAGTGAATACCGCCAAAAAAGAACTGCCCGGCGAACCAAGATCGCGAGGGCTTCTATGTCGGGAACTTCTGGGTTGCCAAAATGCCGAAGAAGCACTTGATATGGCTCAACAGGAATTGTTAACCGGATGTTATGCCGGTGCGAATTATCTTTGCGTTGACCGAACGAGCGGAGGAGTTGTACACGGGGGAGACGACGTCGATCTCGTTGTACTCAAACCCGGATTACATATCTTGACGGAAAATCGAATCAACGATTTTTCGGATTATCGCCAGGAGTTTGTCCGTCGTCTTCTTACTTTGCAACGGGTTGATTCTGCAATATCGTTTTTTGCTGTCGCCAGTCGGGCATTTTCGAGCAGCCCCGACGTTTCGGGGAAAATGGGTGTGCTGGTCAACAAGCCGGATAGGAAAACCGTTTCGTCGATGCTTGTTTCGCTCACGGAGAAAACACCGCGTTCTATTATGCAATATGCGCCGGGTTCGCCCGACATGTGTCCTTATGAAGATGTGTCGGCGTTATTACGTCAGGTATTATCAACCGACCGAGCTGCTCGGGCCGCGGCGGCGTCCAAAGAAGCGAAAGCAAAGGCCGCCGCAGAGGCTGCAACGGCAAACGTTAGAATGGAGTAATCGGTAGTATTACAAAACTGTTGTTTTATAGCCAAAATTGCCTTATTTTAGAGGATAGTTTTCGACCACATCAAGAAGTTTGGAACGCTACCCCAGTTTGATGTGCTTAACATTATCCGCCTTTGAAGAATTTCCGCAACAATTCCGAGGCGGCATCCCGGCTGGAGGCGGGCGTTCCCGGCGGTACGTCCATTTTGACAGCGACCTGTTCGCTTTCCTCGCGTTCTTTATTAGCCGCTTCTTCCGATTGTTCCCGCAGATGAGCCATCAATTCCATTGCGTCGAGTGTACCTGTATCCCGTTCATTGCCGCTTTCTCCCGAAGCGAAGAGCCAGTCAACCACGGAATCATCGGAATATTTCTGTTCATTTTCGGACTGTTGTATGGCAACCGTTCTTGCGACGGCTTCGCTTACAGATTTAACTTTAGCGGGTTTTTTGGCTTTTTCGTCCAGTGTAATATGGACAAAAAATTCGAGGGGGCCGATGGTCAATTTGTCGCTGTTGCGAAGTTCTTTTGCTTCATCCAGGCGTTTTTCATTGAGAAAAACGCCGTTTTTACTGCCCATATCCCGGACGCGTGCTTGTCCTCCTTCGACAACAATCTCGCAATGATACCGGCTTATTAGTTCGCTTTTTGGTTTAAGATGGCAATCATCCGCCCGGCCAATAACAAACCGCTCCCCCATAATGGGGATGACCTGGCCAACGCGATTGCCTGATGCAACGACTAACTGAATACTCATCGTAATCTTGCGAGAGAACGGAACTGCCCGCTCCACGGGAACATACCCGTATGATTGTAAACAATACAGTCAACAATTTCAAGATAGACAAAGAATGGGTGAATGGGTGGCCAGCCGGTCAGGCAACTTGACATTTGCCGCCGTATTCGGGACAATGACACCTCTTGAGAGTAAGTTCCTTGAGAAGAGAGCAAATATCATTATCCCGTTATCCCGATTGTTTTTGATCGGAATGCAAACATTATTATGACCGACTCGCCGCGAAAATTTGACCGTGTTGTAGAGATCGTTGAATCCAATCACAGAGACCCCGCCAGGTTGATTCCTATTTTGCAAAAGGTGCAAGAGTTTTACCGTTATTTACCTGAAGAAGTCTTGATATTCATTGCCACTTCGCTGGCGTTGCCTCCTTCCCAGGTTTTCGGAGTAGCAACGTTTTATGCTCACTTTTCTTTAGTCCCCAAAGGCAAACATTCGTGCAAACTGTGCGACGGAACGGCTTGTCACGTAAGAGGTTCCATGCCGATTTTGGAAGCAATGCGTAAGGAATTGAAACTTTCCGACACGAAAGATACTACGGACGATATGCTATTTACGGTCGAAACCGTATCATGCGTCGGAGCATGCGGACTCGCTCCAGTGCTGGTGATCGACGATAAAGTTTACGGCGGAGTCACACCTGATGAGTCGGTCAAGTTGATACAAGAAATACGAAACAACACAACGGAATAACGGTTGTTTTGTAACGAATGCAAACGGTATGTGCCGCCCACCGGGGAGGATCAGAAATTGCCGAAACCGGCTAAAGAGTGCCTGTTGCCCGCCCCTGGCCTATTGACAAAAATTATTTTGATGGCAAGATACTATAAATACAGGAGCGATTGACGATTTGTTTATTTTCGCCCTGAACACACCCCAATTATACGGTCGGCTTTTGAGACTCCACAGTGGAGTTTTCCGAACGTTTTATAGGATAATCTGATCCGGCATAACCCACGTTGGACAGACAGTAACCCAGGAGAATTTTTATGGCAGAAAAAAAACCATTAACAAAAACACAAATTATTGCCGAGATTGCCGAAACGACCGGCCTGTCCAAAAAGGACGTCTCCGCCGTGATCGATAATCTTTCCGAGATGATCAAGGCAAGTCTAGGCAAAAAAGGGGCAGGCTCCTTTACCTTGCCCGGCATCCTCAAAGTGTCCAAACAGCGGGTCAAAGCCAAGCCCGCTCAGAAAAATGTCAAAAACGCCCTCACCGGCGAAATTTATGACAGACCAGCCAAACCGGCACACGACCGAGTCAAAATTAAGGCACTCAAAAGCCTTAAAGAATCGGTCTAACCGATTGACTCTCTCCAAAGCCGCTAAAACGGCGGCCTGTCGGGAAACACAACACAGCACAACGCCGGGAACTATCACCCGGCCTCGGTCGTTGTGTTGTTCTTGGCAGTGTCAATGATTGCCTCTTTTTCAAGAGTCGCAAGTATTGACACTACGCCGTCAAAACTTGCGTGGAAAAACGCCATTCCTTGGCGTGGTGTGTCAGCCCGATAACAAGATTTCTCCCAAAATGTTGCCCTCATCTCACTTCAAGGATTGAAAAAGCAGGCACTTGCCTGCCGGATGGGCAGGGGGCATAAAATTTGGTTGAGTGCGAGATTTTCGGCTTGTTGGTCTTTGACGTCGGAAATATGAGAAACGTCGGAAATATGAGAGAGGTTCGGCCATCTGCCATAAGTTTGGCACACGCCCATTTTTCCAGTAGCCGTTGTTATGCCTTCGGCTTTCTGTCATAATAGTATAGATGATCAGCGAACTAATCCAAGTGTGCATTTTGGCCGTTGTACAAGGGATTGGCGAATTTCTGCCCATCAGTTCGTCTGGACACAATGCCGTAATCAACCATCTGTTCGAACGATTCGGCAACCCCATGAGCCAGAATAGTACTGAATTTCTCAAACTCAACATCCTGCTCCATTTCGGTACTCTCCTTGCTCTTTTGATCGTTCTTCCAAAACGGATGCGAAACCTCTTTTCCAAAAATCGACGTATCTACGCCATCCTGGCCGTTGCGACGCTTCCCGCCTTGCTGTTGGGATTGCCGATGGTTTTGTTTTTTTCAGACATTCAAACATGCTTGCCGTTGATATCATGCTGTTTTTTCCTGACCGGCCTGCTACTTTGTGCTCCACGATTGACAGCAAGAGTTGAAAACTCTAAAACAATGGCCGACATCTCTTGGAAAGATGCTGTAATGATCGGCCTTGCTCAAGCCTGTGCGTTGTTACCCGGTATTTCCCGGCTTGGCATCACGCTCATTGCCGGTATGTTACTTTGTCGGCTACAAAGAGAAGAGTCGGCTATGTTTTCATTGATTTTGTCAGTGCCGATCATTGCCGTTGCTTGTCTTTGGCAGTTTGCGCAGTTGTTTATCGCGAGCGATTTGCAAAATACGGTCTCTTGGACAGCGACTATCGCGACTCTGTTTACCAGCCATTGGCATTTTTTTTGTGCGGTTTCGATCAGTTGCCTCGTCGGAGTTTGTGTCCTTATTTTCTTTTTACATTGGATTAAACGCGGGCAACTTTGGCACGCTGCCTTGTGGGTCTTTATGATGTCAATTTTTACAATGTGTTTAAGCCTGTCTGATATTTGAAATGATACAGGACAATGAAACTACCCGTTAGTAAAAAAGAATATCATGAAAACATGTAAAGCAGCACAAGGTAATTGGCAGGTTATGGCCGTTTTTTTGCATACCATTGGATGAGATTGATACAAAACATCAGGACAAACGACGCTGTGAGCATCACAACGGCAATCGCCGTTGCGGCATGCGTGTTGAATCTGTCTAATTCTTGCACGATCAAAAGAGGGGCAATTTGAGTTTGCATAGGAATGTTGCCTGCTATGAATATCACGGAGCCATACTCTCCCAATGCTCTGGCCAATGCCAGAGTAAAGCCCGTCGCTAAAGCCGGAAACACCGCCGGGAAAATGATTTTGTAAAATGTTTGCCATTTTGTCGCCCCCAACGATTCAGCGGCGTCTTCGACTTCTTTATCTAAATCTTCCAAGGCGGGTTGCAGAGTGCGAACGACAAAGGGCAAACCGATGAATGTTAAGGCGATTGTAATACCGACGGAAGTATAGACAATTTGAATATCATAGCGGTCAAACCAAGTTCCGATCCAGCCGGACGGCGCATAGAGAGCGGTCAAGGCCAAGCCCGATATCGCCGTCGGCATCGCAAAGGGAATGTCGATCAGGGAGTCGATAAACCGTTTGCCGGGGAATTTATACCGAACGAGCGTCCATGCGACAATGAAACCAAATACGGCATTGATACAAGCGGCAATGATTGAAGTTGCGAAAGACAATTTATAAGCGGCAACGACTTGCGGAGCGGAGACGACGTCCAAAAAATCGCCGAATGTCATAGCCGCTGCGGTGATGACGAGCATAGAGAGCGGCAACATGACCAGCAAGCCGAGATAAGTGAGAGTAAAACCCAAAGTCAGCCCAAATCCCGGCAGAACACTGTGTTGCTTAAACGGCTTTTTAATGAGCGGGGGCATGCAAACTGATTATAGGGCAGACGGGGAAAAAATCAATCCGTAGACTCAAGACAGGGGGATATAAAGGTGTAAGGGTGTAAGTAAATGTCAAAATGAAAAACTTCTCTTGACAGATATGCGGAAAACCGTTATATTACGGCCTGGAATTTCTAGGAGAAGCATTTGAAATGATTTCAAACACACAGACATTTTATTACATACAAACGCTAACAGTCGCGTTGGTATTGTTTTTAGGCACGGCAGCCAGCGTCGCAATGGATACCAACGCCGCAACGGATACGCCCGAAGCGGATACAAAAGTATTGCCAGACCAACCGTTGACCGGCCAAACGCGGACAGTTGCAGACATCCAAACGGAAATCGAGAAATTGAAGGCCAAACTTGCGAAAATCGAATTACAGGAAACAAATCCCGATACATGCCAGGACGGCGAATGTTCTGATCAGGCGCAAAAACAGCAAAAACGCTCAAAGCAACAGAATCTATCAAAATTATTGCGTGAATACTCCCGACTGCTGGATAAACAGCAATACGAAGAAGCCCTGCGTATGGCTCAAAAAGCAAGAGAACTCGCACCTGATGACAAAAATGTCATTCTCATGGAAAACGTTGCCCGGCAGATCTATACGATTCATACTCAACATGACATTACGCCGGCCTGTCAACTGCATGCCCAACAGGAAATTGATGCGTCTTTCTTGGAGTATGCCGAACAGTTGGGAATCTTTAGTCTTTGGGACATCATATCGGCGATGACCATTCGTCAAAAGGAATATGTTTATAGCCAGATCGAACATTTCTTTTCGCAAATCCGCAATGAACAAATTCGCCTTGAACAGGATTTGCGGCAAGGATTAGCACCAACGTCCAGCGAATGGGACAAACAAATGTGGAGGCGATAGAATAGAAATCGTGTTCCGGTTTTTTTGGTGTTGCTAGCGAGTTTCCCGCGTTTCTATGGACAAATTTCCGTTACCCGCATAGCCGGGAGTCGGGACGTAAAGGGTTAAACCTGTTTCTCTGGATTCCCGTTTTCTCGGGTATGACGGGGATGGGGCAAACTTGTCAACGGAGGAAGCTGTTGCGAAGGTCTGACGGTTTGCCGTTGACTTTTTACCGAAACATGCGATAATAAGCGTAAGGTCTTACCTATTTTCCACCAATCGGCCATTCAACCCTCTTTTTTGTCAATCTCATTATGATGATGCAGGTTTGCAAAGCAATCGAAAAGGCCGATGTGTTGATCGAAGCCATGCGGTGGATTCGGCAACACCGCGGTAAAATTACCGTTATCAAAATCGGCGGTTCCCTCCTGGAAGATCAAGCCGCAATGATGCATCTGCTCCTTGATACCGTCTTTATGGAATCCGTCGGAATGCAGCCAGTCATTGTACACGGCGGCGGAAAAGCTATCAGCGAAAATATGCAAAAAGCCGGAATCGAACCCCGATTCGTCCAAGGCCGACGCTATACCGACTCCGAATCACTCGCCATCGTACAACGAGTCCTCGGTAAAGAAATCAATAATCAAATCGTCGAAGACATCAAAATGTACGAAGGACAAGCGGAATCGTTGAGCGTCGCTTTTAATTCCAATGTGCTTTTCGGCCAAAAACTTGCCCTGACCGACGAACACGGTACTGAAGTCGATATGGGCTGGGTCGGAACAGTAAACCGGGTTGATGCCGATTCTATCCGCAAATTATGCGGCCAAGGAATCATACCCGTTATCCCATCTATTGCTTTATTAGACGGCGCTTTACAAGACGGCGAAGTGCAAGACGGCTTAACCAACGGGAACACCCCAACGGGGCAACCTCTTAATGTCAATGCCGACACCGCAGCGACGGCCGTTGCCAAAGCATTGCATGCCGAAAAATTAGTGTTCGTCAGCGAAGTTAACGGCCTGAGGACTGACCCCAATGACCCGGACTCAATGATTGACTCGCTGAATGCCGACCAAGCCAGACGACTCTTGGCGTCGGGCTCGATCGTCGGCGGTATGATCCCAAAAATACAGGCATGTTTGGAAACATTGGAACGAGGAGTGAATAAAATTCACATCATCAACGGACGGTTGCGGCATGCCTTATTGTTAGAAATTTTTACGAGTATGGGCGTAGGTACAGAAATTACCGGCCAATAAAGACCATCGCATAAAAAATGGGGGCGAGAAATGGGAACGGTGTGAGAGAAGCCGACCGTCTTGACGGCTTCTTGATCCGGCGTTCTGTTTGTTGGCGGACGACCAAAAACTAACGATGCAAAAAGTCCAAATCATACCGCTTATATGCAAAACGAAAAACAAACCGATTGAATTCAAATTCGAAGGGGCGGTCAATGTCCCGACGCGATCTTCGGCCGCCGGTTTCCTGCTAGGCCCCGAAAATAAAATTTTAAAACCGATCGTACAAAATGTGCTTGACGGGACATTTTCCCAGGAACAACAACCTATCCTGCTCTATGGAATGCAAGGAACAGGCCGTACTTATCTGCTCAAAGGACTTTTGGAAACCTGGCGAAAACAACAAAAAACAGATGCAACGAAAAAACAATCGTATTATATGAGTTGCTCGGATTTTTGCCGACAGTTTACCGAAGCCATTGCAAACCGCACGACGGCATCATTCCGAAAACGCTATCGTCAAGCCCGACTGCTGTTGCTTGATGATCTCGAACAACTCCTCGGAAAAAATGCCGCTCAAACAGAACTCCAATTATTGCTAGATGACTTCGGGGGAATTATGATGATCACATCGCAAAACCTCCCGAATGAGATACTATCAGGGAAAGGCGAGTCTCTCGCATCGGGTTTGAGCGTACGAATTCAGGCGGGGACGACAGTCCCGATCCTTCCGCCATGTGAAGCCGTTCGGGCTGAGTTCCTTCGGGATTTAGCCTCGGCATTGCGTATCCCCTGCACGGAATCTGCAATCAACACTGCTGCAAAATATCTTACGGGAACGCTTCCGTTGGTTTATGCTGCTGTCGCACAAAAATATGCCGAAGCGAAGTCGGCAGGAGAAGAAGCGTTGGGGCTAAAATTTTGGCAACAGTTTTCCCAAAAACAAATATCGAACGGGCATCAAGGCTTGACTGAAATTGCCAAACGGACAGCACAGCATTTTTCTCTGAAACTAAGCGAGTTAAAAGGGCAATCACGCTGTAAAACGGTTGCTCTTGCCCGGAGTCTGGCTGTCTACATTGCCAAGTCGCATCTGCGATTAACGTTTAAAGAAATCGGACACTTTTTCGGCAAACGCGATCCATCAACCATACGGCATCTTTTTGAAAAAGTCCGTAAAGAAATGCAGACCGACACGGAAATACGCGACCATTTATTCCGATTGGAATGTCAGTCTTAGAACCTTTCCCGTGTTTCTATGGACAAAAAGCGTCATTCGCGTAGTCGGGATCGAGTTAGCCCGGGGCATCGTCTCTTCCGTTAGCCGTGTTGCCCTGCAACACGCAGTGCACCGAGCCCCGGCCTGCGTGGCGTTCTTACGCTGAATAGTGCGTGTTGCCGGACAACACGGTTAACGGTGCTGCCAATTCGCGATAGAATAACGCACGCAGGCCGCGACAAGTCGGGAAACGCTCTATGTTACTATCATTGAGGCAAGTCTTTTGCCGTTGCTTGGTCGGGCTGGGGGCTGAAAATTCGCTCTCCTTTTCTAAAAACGGCCATTATTTTATTTTTTCTAATGGAGAGTCTCCCGATATTACGATAAGCGTAGAGACAGAACCCTTATTTTCCTTCCAAGGATAGGTCGGTTGGGGAAATAGGTGAAAAAGATAAGGAGAGTAGCTTTGAAACCAACATTGCGAGATCATCGGGGCTTCGTTGCCGCCATAGGGAGTCTGACTGTACGTCTGACTCTGCCGGTTGTGTTTTCCGGTAGTATTCTTCTGGTACAGGCTGTTCTTCCGTCTGGTGTATATTCCCAAGAATCTTCATCCCAGGCGGTCGCATTGCGCACTATTTCGCAGCCTGGAATGCCGGATAGTAAACAGCAAGCCGCCAGATTACTGCATCAAGCCCGAAAGGCCGTTGCGACTCGGGATATTGCAACCGCAGAACGTTTGGTTCATGAAATCCAATCGCTGGGTCTTTCCTATCAATCCAATGAAGATCAACCTGCCCGCATTCAACACCTCATCCAAGAATACCGTCGGTTACAGGAACATGCGAAGACTCAAGGCGATTCCGAGCAGTTTCGGCAACAATATGCCCGATTTTATTTAATTCAAGCCGACACGATGCTTCGTCGCGGCGAATTGGATTTGGCCTCTCAACTAACGGAAGAGGCGGGCAAACTACAGGTTCAGTATTACACGCCCGACGATAAGGCGAACGGTCTTGAACCCGGCGCAATGATACAGCGGATTAACGATGCCCGACGGGTACAAAGTTTGCATACCCCGGCAGCGATGTCTCATAATCATCAGACACCGCAACAACTATCGCAGGCTGCCCAAGCCGCATTGGAGCAAGCGATTCAGATGTTGCAACGTGCCCGGACTGCACTCGATGCGGGACAATTTGATCAAGCGGAAGAACTTGCCCGAAAGGCAGCGTCCGTCGGAGTGCCGGAAACGGCGTTTCCTCCAGGTCATTCCCCCAATCGTTTTTTGTCGGAGATATCTGCCCGGCGTCAAGGAGTAGAAGTTCCTCCGCCGTTTTCGCCGGGTGCGGGTTCGGTGTCGGCGTTGCATGGTCAATCTCAAGTTATACAGGCGAGTCACAGTCCGCCTGTTTTAGCCCCGCAGATTCCCGTTCCTGGCAGGAATACGCCGTTTATTGATCAGACTCTCACGAATCGGCAGGCGGGCGTGTCGCAATTATCTTCGGAAGTGATGCAACAACTTTCGGAAGCACAACGGCATATGGAACAGTATAAACCCGAGGCTGCATTGGAAGTTTTGTACAATATCAAACGAAAAGTCGAGCAGTCCAACCAAGTGGATAACAATGCGAAGGGTATTTACCTCCATAATATCGACCGGGCGATCGCCGATGCGAGCAGTTTCCGCGAGCGTTATGCCGCTCAAGAACGGCAAAACCGGCTCAATGAAGCCGTTTGGTCCGATCTTCGGCATGAACAGGAGCGTTTCCGCAATAAAGAAGAGCAATTAGCGTCCATGTTCAGAGAGTACAAGAAGTTGATCGACGATCAGCGTTTTGAAGAGGCATTGATTGTTGCGAAAAAGGCCAGGGAATTTGCCCCGGACGCTCCCGAAGCGCAAGTTTTGGCAACGACGGCGCAGATGCTGTACAATGTCAACCGCAGTAATGATATTCAAGGTATGAAACGGGAAGGCGTTTTAGAGGCCCTGATGGATGTCGACCGTCAATCGATCATACCGGCCTTCGGCGAAAAAGATATGCTGTTCCATAAAGATTGGTCTTCGATAACAAGCCGTCGGCAAGCAAGCAACCGTTCGCTTCAATATCAACGGCCTGTTGCGGAGCAGCGGATCATTCGTCAAATTGAAATGCCGGTTTCCTTCAATTTGGATCAACCCGTTCCGTTGGAGCATGCGTTGCAGTTGATTTGCCGGGCGGTCGATGTGAGTTATTTTATCGATCGGGCTGGTCTTCAAGAGGCCGATGTTCCGACGGGGGCCTTGGTTGTGATACCGACGGCAAATGGGATTCGTATGCGAAGCGTGTTGATAACGATTCTGGATCAACTTGGATTGCAGTATGTCGTGAAGAATGAGATGCTCAATATAACGAGTAAACGCCGGGCGCAGGGCGATTTAGTGACCAAGATATATTATGTCGGCGACTTGATGAACAATGCACCCGGTATGGTTTCGGCGAACTTGATGGAAGAGACGTTCCACCGTTCTTATATGATACAGAAGCCGAACGGTCCGTCCAGCAATATGCCTTCTCAACAAGGCGGGGTACAAGGAATACCTGGCATCGACGGGATGCCGTTTTCGAATAACCGTATGCCTCAAGCCGTCGATGGGGATGAGAATGTACTTGCTCAATGGGGCGGCAGCGGCGGCGGTTTTAGCGGCGGTATGGGCAGCGGGTTGGGCGGCGGCCGAGGCGGCTTCGGCGGCGGTATGGGCAGCAGCGGCGGTATGGGAGGTATGATGGGCGGCATGAGCGGCATGGGCGGTATGAGTGGTATGGGAGGCATGAGCGGTATGGGCGGTATGATGGGCGGCGGCATGGGCGGCATGGGCGGTGGAATGGGTATGGGATTCGGAAGCGTCTACGACATCATCCATTCCGTTATAGAACCGGACTCATGGCAAATCTATCAAATGGGCGGCGAAGGAGTGGTTGAAATCTATCCCGCAACGCAAAGTTTAGCGATCAGGCAAACCGAAGAAGTTCACGCACAAATCGAAGACCTGCTTACGCAGATCCGCAAAATGCATGACCTGCAAGTTGCCGTCGAAGTGCGTTACATTACCCTGTCCGACTCCTTTTACGAAAGGATGGGGACTTCGCTCGATATGATGATACTCAATGATAAAGCGATCGGCAAAATTACCACGGTCGAGAACACGTTCCCTTCAGGTGACGGGACGCAGACGACAACGTCTACGACACGCGGAGACAACGTCGTCGTCGGGCTGACTGCTCCTGGTCTGTTCAATGCGAATGCGTCGATTCCGTTGACGCAGGATAGTTTTGGGGCGGCGATCCCGCCGTTTGGAGGTTATAACCCCGCAGCGGGTATCAGTACCGGCTTTGCCGTATTGAGTAACCTTGAAACATTCTTTTTCATCCAGGCGGCTCAAGGCGACCGGCGTAACAGTGTGATGGAAGCACCGAAAGTGATGCTCCAAAACGGCCAACCCGGTATGGTTAACGATACTACACAAATCCCGTTTGTAACCAGCGTAACGCCGGTAGTTGCCGACTTTGCGATTGGATATCAGCCGATTGTTACCATGCTCAACCAAGGGCAGGTACTCTATGTACAAGCGACGGTGTCTAATGATCGTCAAAATGTCCGGTTGACATTGAACCCGACGTTTACGACTCTGGTTCGTACAGAGACGTTCAAATACTTCGGCGAAGATGAGGAGAGTGAAGAGACGTCAACGACACGCGGAGATGAGGCAACGACTTCGACGGATCCGCGAAGCAATGCGACGAACCGCCGGGTAGCCCGGTCGGGTATCACGATTCAACAGCCGATATGGGCGACATTTTCGGTCAGCACGACGGTCAGTTGCCCTGATGGCGGGACGGTTTTGCTCGGCGGTATCAAGCGATTGAGTGAAGGTCGGGTCGAGGCCGGCGTGCCGATATTGAATAAACTGCCTTACATCCAGCGTCTTTTTGCAAATACCGCCATTGGGCGTGATACGCAGAGTGTGATGATTATGGTTACTCCAAGGATTATCATTACGGAAGAAGAAGAAAGTTTTATTATGGGTTCTAATCTTCCGTAGGGAGAGTCGGATAACGCAATCAATCGACGAGGATGTGTAGCGGTTAGGATGTGTAACAGTATAGCCGGGCATTTTGCCCGGTAAGACCGCCTGCCTGTAGGATATTGTTTCTGTAGTATATTGTTTATGGGACAAAGATATTCTCGTCACCGTCGTCCGTTTTCGTCCATTTTGCCCCCGCACAGCCGGGGTTCTTTTTCAATAGGTGCCTTTTTCCCCGATTGAAAGTATAATGTATGGATAATAAAACGGACAAGGAAAAGATGAGATGCCGGTTTGCGGTAACGTCCGTTCATCACTATGCCTGCCAACCTAACGCAACAGTACAAAAAGGCCGAAGAAAACTACCGCAGGGCTGAAACTCCTGAAGAAGAACTCAAATGTTTGCAGATAATGCTGTCCGAAATGCCCAAGCATAAAGGGACAGATCATCTTCAAGCCAAACTTAAAACACAGATTTCCCAAACGAAAAAAGAAATCGAACAGCAACGTTCCGGCGGCGGGAAAAAAGGCGGCTCATCACGATCTTTTAGAATACCGCGACAAGGCGCAGGAACGGCCGTGATCATCGGCGCCCCTAATGCCGGAAAAAGCCAACTGCTAGCCTCTTTGACTCGGGCAACGCCCGAAATTGCTGCCTATCCCTTCACGACCAAACAGCCCCAGCCAGGAATGATGGCCTGGCAAGATGTTTTCGTCCAACTGATCGACACTCCGCCGATTACGGCAGACTACCTGGAACCCTACATCGTCGGACTGTTACGCAGTGCCGACCTTGCCCTCCTGATGATTGGATTAGACGATGATTCCGCCATCGAACAGTGCAAAGAAGTCATGGACAAACTCGCGAATACAAAAACCCGACTGGCCGCAGAGTCGAGTTTGGACGAAGAAGACGTCGGATTGGCTTTTACCAAAACGTTTTTCCTGGCCAACAAAATAGACGCCCCCGAAGCGGAAGACCGGCTTGACCTGTTCTATGAAATCTGCCCGATCCCTTTTCGGGAATTCCGTATATCGGCAACGCAGCCGGAAACATTGGAAGACCTCCGCAATGCGGTTTACGAATCGTTCGATGTCATTCGGATTTATACCAAAGACCCGAAGAAGAAAGAGGCCGACAAGGATAAGCCTTTTACATTGCGCCGAGGCGATACCTTGCTTGATCTTGCGGAATTGATACACAAAGATTACGTTAAAAATTTACGGTTCGGCAAGGTTTGGGGCAGTGCCGTACACGACGGAACGGTGGTCAAAGGCGATTATGTTCTCAATGACCAAGATATTGTTGAAGTGCATGTTTAGAGCAGTTTTACAACATTGCATCTACATAGCCATCGCATCTGCATAGCCATTTCGGTACGGCAACGGCCGTTCGGCAACCGCCTGCCTGCCGGGCGATTGGGATGCCGCCGGATATGCAACAAACCATCTACACCCAATCCACGCTGCCGAACATCTATTCTTCAGATTTTGTTTGCAAAACAGCAATGAATTCCTGCACGGCAATATCCAGATTGTCATTGATAATTCGGTATTCAAACTCGTCGGCATGCTGTAATTCGCCCAATGCCGTATCGAGTCGGCGTTGCATTGCCTCTTCGGTTTCGGTTCCCCGGCCTCGGAGCCGTTTTTGCAGGACATCCAAGTCTTTCGGTTTAATGAAAATCATCACGGCGTCGGGGTATTGCTCTTTAACTTTTTTCGCTCCGACGACGTCGATCTCCAAAACGACCCAATGGCCGGCTGCGAGACCCGCTTCGACGGTACGGCGTAAAGTTCCATACCAAGTTCCTGTCCCGAACACTTCAACATATTCCAAAAATTCGCCGGCTTTCCTTTTGGTTTCAAATTCGCTGTCACTCAAGAAATAATAATCTTCAGCATGCCGTTCTCCTGGCCGGGGCTTTCTTGTTGTCGCCGAGATGCTCATGATGAGGCTAAACCGGCTTTCCGCCAGAACACGTTTCAATAACGTACCTTTACCAACCCCTGATGGTCCTGACACAACTAATAAACGCGGCCTGCCTCGCATGGCGGTTATTATAGCATATTTACAGCAAGTATTGATCATTTGACATTTAGACAATTCCATCATTCCCGTGAAAACGGGAATCCAGACGATAGACGCCGGTCTCGTCGGCCTGCTTGACGGGAAAAGGAAAATTTGATAAAACTTGCTCCATAGCCCTATAATTAGAGCGAGATCGGAGTTTTTGGAACACGGCGGCATAAGCACACATCATGGCATACACGCAGTCAAAAAGTCACGCAGTCAAAAAGTATTTATATCGAAGCACTCGAAAATGTTAATAGCCCCGTTTCAGCAATAGTTTCATGCCCGGTTGCCAGGCACATGAGCAAGAGTATAAACGCCTACGCAGGGTGACGGGAAGTACGGGGGAGGCGAGGCCTGTTCGGGAAGACGAGCGGGCAATAAAAACGGTGCCAAATGAACCTATACCGTATGAAACGATGAATCGATTACTGAATATATTTATCCAACTTTTATTAATCTCCGGCATCTTCGGCTTTCTGTTTTGGAGTGCCTTTACTCCGATTGATTCGGACGGAAAAAATATATTCACGTTGTTGCTTGAACAGTCGATACGCTGGGAATTTTTGTTCGCTGCTCTTTTATCGCAAATCTTGACGCAAATCATGATTGCAATGCGGTTTTATTGGTTGCTGCGTTCACTCGGACTCAAATGTTCGTATCACAACGCGTTGCGGGTTAATATGTATAGCCTCATCTTTTCCTTGGCCCCCTTAGGGGGTGCTGTAGCAGATATTGCCAGGGCGGTTATGATTGCACAAAAAAATCCCGAATATGAACCACAGGCCGCTGCGAGCACTCTTATCGATCGATTGCTAGGTTTAGTCATCTTGTCGGTCATCGGGGCGGTCTTAATATGCTGGACGGGAATGTACGCTCGAACGGAAGTTACGGCACAGGCTTTTACTTTATTGACATTTATCTTTGCGGCGGCAGGATTATTTGGGGCGGGGATTGCCTTTTTGCCGTTTTTTGCCAAAGGGCATCTCGAACGAGTCGTCGAAAAAGTCCCGTTGTGCGGAAAATTCGCCGGACAATTTATACAAGCACTCTTCTTGTATCAAAATCATAAACGGTGCTTGGCCGCATGCACCCTGATCACTATTCCCGCTCAAATTATTTACGGCATGTCTCTGTTTTTTATTGCGATGGCTCTCTTCCCAACGGCATTGGACAGCATTTATCACGTAACTTTTCATCCGTGTGCCAATTTGACAACGCTCATACCTCTTGCGGCGGGGCCATACGAATTCGCGATGGAACAACTGTATGTCCTTTACGGCATGCCAGCCGGGACAGGCCTCATCATTTCTCTATCAGCCCGGCTGTTGTTAACAAGTATTGCCATCGCTGGCATTATCTGTTATTGGATTATCCAGCGGCAATCCCGATGATATATTCGTCCTGATGATATATTCGTATTGTCCATTTGATCTGGATCGCCTGCTCTGGATCGCCCCGTCATTCCCGTAAAAGTGGGGATCGAGAAAAATATGCAGTCGCTCTCTAGACGCTTGTTTTTCCATAAAATCCGGCTACAATACGCAGAGTACAGAAACAAACGGCAGGGACGGCAGGGAAAGGGAGTACAGAAAAGTACGCTAAAACGTTGCCCGACCGCAATTTGCTGTACATCGAAAGAACATTTCACGACACACCCCCTTAAACCCAACATTCAAATCAACGATGACCCGACGACTTCTTATTGCTGGTAATTGGAAAATGAATTTAACGCTTGCCGCCTCTCGGGACCTTGCAGAAGGTCTGAAAAAGGCCGCAGTGGGTTGTACCGACGTAGACATTGCCGTCTGTCCGCCGAGCATTTATGTTCAACCTGTCGTTGCAGTTTTGCAAGGTTCTTCTATCGCCGTCGGGGCGCAAAATATCTACTTCGAAAAAGAAGGAGCCTATACCGGTGAAATCAGTGCGGGTATGTTAAAAGATGCTGGTTGTCAGTACGTGATTTTGGGACACAGCGAACGGCGAAATATCCTGGGCGAGTCGAGTGAACTCGTCAACTTGAAAACTCATGCCGCATTGGCTGCCGGATTGATCCCTATTGTGTGCGTTGGCGAACTGCTCAAAGAACGCGAAGCCGGTACGACCGAACAAGTTGTCCGTCGGCAATTTGACGGCTCTTTTTCCGGTGTTTCGGCGGACGACATGAAAAAATGCGTTATTGCATACGAACCCGTCTGGGCCATCGGAACCGGCAAAGTGGCGACGCCGGATCAGGCCGAAGAAGTTCATGCTGCGATCAGGAAGATGATTGAAAACAACTACAACAAGGACGTTGCCGATGCGGTACGGATTCAATACGGCGGAAGCGTGAACGATAAAAACGCTAAAGAAATTTTGGCCAAGCCGAATGTTGATGGTGCTCTTGTCGGCGGTGCATCCCTGAAAGTTGAACCTTTTATGGGTATTGTCAAGCCGGTATAGTTGTTTTCTGTCTGATTGGGGTGTGTTAAAATTTAGTAGGAGTTTTTGATGTTAAAATGGGCAATTTAACAAAAAACACAACGTCGACTGGGTTAATAGGCTTGCCCTCAAGGACTCCCATATGGGCAGAACAACGTGAGTCAACCGGGGGCTTCGGCAGACTCCGCCAAAATTTTGACACACCCTACAACAATGTAACAGGTCTGCAACATACCTACTTACTATGCTGCTATACTGCAAACGGCATGACAATGGCCTTTTTGGCAGCCGCGGATAGCACGGATATACACGGATAAAACTATCTGTGATCTCCTTGTCATCTGCGGCTGAAAACGTCCATTTTAATCCCGTTTACGGTATATCTACTCCACGCACCGGAAACCGACGTCTTGAAACGAAAGCGTTTGCGGTTGACTTCCTCGGGCCGTCGTCCGGTAACCTGCGTCCGTGTTTTCTGCACTCAAAAACGAACCGCCGCGAAGCACGCGAAGATATACCGTATCCGCTTCGTTTATCATCTCGCTGATATATTCTCCCTGTTCTTGCCGAATCGTCAGTCGGGCAAGTGTTACCGTCTGTCCATCGGCTTCCAAAGGCCCCGTCGGATTGTCCAACGGCGATTGCCGGTAATAATCAACAGCATACCGATCCCCGCACCATTCCCAAATGTTTCCGCCCATATCAAAAAGGCCATACCGATTGGCCGGAAAAGAACCGACCGGAGCAAGCCCCAAAAAACCGTCGGCTCCCGTATCTCCGTCAGGAAACCTGCCCTGCCAATAGTTGGCGAAAAATTGTCCATTTTCTTGCCGTTGCCCTATTCGGTTTGGCACGTCCCAGGGATAAACCGACTCGATCAATCCCCCTTTGGCAGCGAATTCCCATTCAGCCTCGGTCGGCAAACGCTTGCCCGACCAACGGCAAAAGGCGAGGGCATCATCCCAACTGACATGAACAACGGGCAGGTCAAGCATCGTCTGCATGATCCCGCTTTCGAGAGCCGCACGAACGTTTGGATGATGAGAATGACTGCTACCCGACGGGTTACGCCAATTCACCCCGACCATTCGCACCCAATTTTTGCGTTCATGGTCGAATATAAAACTCCATCCGATGCGTTCGGCGGTCGTTTCGTATTGGGTTTCCTGTACAAACATTTGAAATTGCCGATTCGTTACCTGATACGCATCCATTTTGAACGGGGAAAGCCGGACTTGGTGTGCGGGGCGTTGGTCCCGCTCGGCGGCGGTATCGCTCCCCATCCGAAAAGTCCCGCCGGGTAACAAAACCATCGGAGCGATTGCATCCAGTTGCGAACGATCCGCAATCGATAGCCGGCTTGCCGCAGTGTTTGCGGTATGAGGACTAGTTGACGCCCCAGCGATGGTTGACGCCCCAGCGAGGCGAGGAATTTGCTCCCCGGTAAGTCTTATCCCTCGGTCGGGTTGCATGTTGTATGAATTGGAGCGTTCGATTTGAGTCCATCGGGATTGCATCGAATCCATTTTTTGTCTTTCCCGGGCAAGAGAAGGTTGCGGCTGTTCGATACTTGGCGCAATATCTTTGGGAAAGCCGTCGGTTTGAAATGCATCGGCCTGCTCCGACAACGGCACCGGCTGCCAGACATCCAGGGGAATTTGATACCATAAAAGCCAAAGCACTACGCCAAACAGGGCTACCCAGGCGAGGGTCTTGATGATTATATTGTCCATAATATGGCATAGAGAACAACATCCCGTGTCGTCTCTAAAGTATAGCCGATTCAACGGGAGATCGGCAAGGGGTAGCGGTCTGGCGACACATCAATACCGTCCCAACGGGGGGACTTGATAACCGTTACAGAAAATTGGATAATCGACGTGCCGCTCGCAGACCGAGACGGCAAACATCGGGAAAAGTTCATATTCATCTAAACGAATGAATACAAATGTTGTTTACGCCGTTTTCAAACGCAATTTTATCGGCTATCTTTCCAATCCGACGGGTTACGTCTTTATATGCGTCTTCGTGTTGCTCAGTTCTATCGCAGCGTTTTTACCCGATGAGTTCTTTAATGCCAACCTGGCAAATCTCGATCAACTCAACCATTGGTTCCCGCTCATTATGCTTGTGTTCATCCCGGCTATCACGATGGGGATTTGGGCAGACGAACGACGGCAAGGAACGGATGAACTCCTGCTCACGATACCGGCCAGCGATTTTGACATTGTCCTCGGCAAGTTCAAGGCCGCCGTATGCATCTACAGCATTTCGCTCCTCTTTTCGTTCGTCTGCAATTTGTTGATTCTCAAATATCTCGGCGCACCGGATATTGGATTGTTTTTTTGCACATACATCGGGTACTGGCTTGTCGGTATGGTGATGATTTCCATCGGCATGGTGGCTTCGTTTTTAACGGGGAATCTGACCGTCGCTTACATTTTGGGGGCGATCTGCTGCTCTCCGTTCATTGCTTTGCAATGGATCGATGTCGCCCCGATCGCAACGGATGTTGCCGGCTTTCTCAAAAGTTTTAGTATTGCCTCCCAGTTTGAATTGTTTGGACGCGGGATTGTCGCTTTTTCCAGTATCCTCTATTTCGTGATGTTGACAGTGACGATGCTGTACTTGAGTATGATACTCATCAGCCGTCGGCATTGGACGGCTTCCCGAAAATTACAAGGAACGGGGCATTTTGCCGTCCGAACGCTTTGCTTGCTTGCCATCGGATTGAGCGTCGTCTCGATTTTTCGCAGTCATGATCTGCGTGCCGACTTAACGGAAGAACAGTTGAGTACCCTTTCGCCGGCAACGGTTGAATTACTCCGAAACCTCAAGCCCGAACATCCTATTATCATTGAAGCGTTTGTCAGTGCAAACGTACCGGAACCTTACGTCCAAACACAACGGAACATTATCTCGATTCTCCACGAAATCGAGTCGATCTGCGGGAGCAATATCATTAACTTGCGGCTTCATACCAACATCGAACCGAACACGGAGGCTGCCTTGATAGCGAGCCAACGGTTTGACATCAGGCCGCAGGATGTATCCTTTGCCGCCCGCGGGCGTCGGGAACATTCCCGGATATTTCTCGGCGTTGCCTTCCGTAACGGATTGGACACATTGGTCTTACCATTCATCGACCGGGGCTTGTCCGTAGAGTATGAACTTGTCCGTGCGATTCATAGTGTGATCGACCAACGCAAAAAACGAATCGGAATTCTGAAAACAGATGCTCCTCTTTTCGGCGGATTCGACATGAACACCTTTTCGATGTCGCAACCCTGGGCCATTGTGAACGAATTGCAAAAAAAATATACGGTCATTGAAGTCAACCCGGCGCAACCGCCTCAAGATTGGCTCCCCGGCGAACAGTTAGACGTATTGCTTGCCGTACAACCCTCGGCGATGGGGCCTACGGAAATGCTTCACTTCGTAGAAGCCATTCAAAATGGACAGCCGACGATTATTTTTGAAGACCCTCTCCCCGTTTATGTTCAAGCCGTACCCGGTACCGCCGAACCGAGACAATCCGGCAGCAATCCGATGTTCGGTGCCCGGCAAGTTCCTAAGGGCAACTTGGATACCCTTTGGGAACTGCTCGGCGTGCGAATAGACGGGCAGCAAGCCGTTTGGCAAGAATATCAGCCGATTAGACAACTTCCGCAAATCCCGAAAGGATTTGTGTTTTTAGACGAAAGTTCGGAAACGTCGCCTTTCCATAAAAGCGATGCCGTCTCCTCGGCGTTGCAATACATGATGCTGCCTTTTCCTGGCCGGGTTACGGAATATGTTCCCTTGTTGGGGCAGCCGGACACCTCGCCGCTCACGGTCACGCCGTTATTGCAAACGTTTCAGCAACCATCAGGAATCGTTTTGGCGAGGATGGTCAGGCAAAGAGACTGGGAACGAGCGATGATTACGGAAGCACAGCAACAACACCTGGCCGTCCGTATTCAAGGCGAACGGCAAAAAGAAATGTCTGCTTTCCAAGACTTGCCGGAGGACGGAACCTCTGTACAGCCGGAAACGGTTAATATCAACGTGATTCTTGTTGCGGATATTGATATGCTGTCGGATGCGCTCTTCATTTTGCGGCAGATGGGTAACGAGCCGGGGTCGGGAATCAACCTGAATTTCGACAATGTAACATTCATCCTCAATGCCATCGACAGTATAGCGGGCGATGAACGGTTTTTGGAAATCCGCAGCCGTCGGCCCCGGCATCGAACATTGTCAAAATTTGACGAACATACAGATTCGATTCGGGCAACGACGATGGAAACACGACGAAACTTGCAAAACGAATTTCAAGAACGGGCAGAGGCCGAAGAAAGGGCATTGCAAGACGTGATGAACCAGTTACGGCAAGGATTTGATCAAAGAATGCTCAACGAAGGCGAAGCAATGAGGCGGCTCGGTACAGCGATGATGTCGGCTCAAAAACGTCTCGATGTTGAACGGGAACGAATGCAGAGAGAGTTAAACATTAAATTGGAAGAAGCGGAGGTTAAGTTAAATGAACACATCCGTCGGGTACAGGGACAATATAAACTCTGGTCGGTCGTTTTGCCGCCGATTCCGCCGTTGCTGATTGCATTAACAGTCTGGTTCGTACGCCGTGTCCGGGAATCGGAAGGCATTCCGACAGCAAGACGAAGAAAATAAAGACGAAAAAATAAAGACAAGGAAAATAAAGGCAAAGAAAATAGCGGGTTGTTACGGGTTGTTTTTCGGCTTGAATTTGCTAGAATCTTCCTTTCATTGTCCACGTCGGCAATCTAACTAGAATGGCAGAAACCATACTGCGTGAATCCGAAAGCAAAATTGACGAAATAACAAGTCAAAACCAAAAGCGTGGTGTGCCGGCAGGACTCTGGGTACGGTGTCCCGGCTGCCAGGCAACGATCTTTCGCAAGGAAGCCGAAAAACTACTCAACGTTTGCCCGGAATGCAGTAATCATTGGTATGTCCCCGCACGGCAACGGATCGAACAAATCTTCGATGCTGGAACGTTTGAGGAAATCGACGGCCACCTCATCACAGCCGACCCCCTCCAATTCCGGGATCGGCGTTCTTATCCTGAACGCATCAAAGCCGACCAAAAAGCGACGGGGCTTACAGAAGCCGCCGTAACGGGGATTGGAAGTGTTCGTGCCCGGCGAATCGCTTTTGGGATTACCGACTCGCATTTCATTATGGGCAGTATGGGCTCGGTCGTCGGCGAAAAATTAGCAAGAATTACGGAACGTGCACGCGACGAAAAATTGCCCCTCGTACTGATGTCCGGCAGCGGGGGCGGGGCCAGAATGCATGAAGGAATCCTGTCCCTCATGCAGATGGCGAAAGTTTCGGCGTCGCTCGCCAGACTGCACCAATCCGGCGGTTTGTATATCTCCATTATGACCAACCCTACGATGGGCGGAGTGGCCGCAAGTTTTGCGATGCTCGGCGATTTGATCTTTGCCGAACCGAAAGCACTTATCGGCTTCGCTGGTCCAAGAACCATCAAAGCCACTCTCCGTATGGAATTACCCAAAGGTTTTCAGTCGAGTGAATTCCTCCTGGAACACGGCTACGTCGATCGAATTGTCGAACGGAAAAATCTCAATATGGAAATTGCCAGAGCCGTCGATTATTGCGGGTACTGATTGACGCGAGAGATACTGATTAACCCGAGAGATAAAACCGGCCTTCGGAGGGTGTTGCAATCATTATATTGCAATTATTTTGGGTACACGGTACAATCTACACTATGCTCGTATCTACACCAACGGCGATTTTGGGTGCCGGCATGATGGGGACTGCGATTGCAGCAACGCATTTGAGGTGTGGACTCCCCGTTGTGATATACGATTTGTTCGATGATGTCCTCTGCTCGGCACCACAACGAATTGCCGATGAATTACGGTTGCAAAATGCCGTACTGCACAATACTTTGCTCTCCTGCACGAACAACATTGAAAATGTTTTCAAATGCCCCATCGTGATCGAAACGATTACCGAAAAAATTAAGGCGAAGAAAAAACTCTATCAAAAACTGACGGAAAACAAAAAACCAAACGGTTTTTTGTTCTCTAACACCTCAACGATTTCCATTTCGGCCCTGGCCGAACATCTTTCCCCTGACTGGCAACGCCGTTTTTGCGGGTTGCATTTTTTCCATCCCGTCAGACTTCGTTCGCTCGTTGAAATCGTACCCGGCCATTTGACCGACTCGGCAACATTGGAAGGCGCACAAAGACACGCCAGCCGAATCGAAAAATGTTCGATACTTGTCGGCGATTCTCCCGGATTCCTGGTCAACCGAATGTTAAACGCCTATCTGTCTTCGGCACTGCGTATGCTTGAAGAAAAAGTCAGCATAGACCAAATCGAACGGGTTGCCGTTCAATTTGGAATGAAGATGGGCCCGTTTCGGATTATGGATGAAATCGGACTCGATGTGGTATTACACGCCGGCTGGGTTTTGTTTAAGGCATTTCCCGAACGGGTTACGACGTCAGATATTTTGCTCAAATTGATTGATCAAGGCAAACTAGGACGAAAAACCGGCCAAGGTTTTATGCGGTACACCCAACGAACATCCTGGGAAGGAGAAGGAGAGCCCGACCCGCAGTTTCTCACACAAAACAATATACTTTCCGACACTGAAATTGAACAGCGTCTGTTCGTCTCTATGGCCGAAGAGGCGCAGCAATGTCTGGAGGAAGGAATTATCGCCGATATTTCTGTAGCCGACCTCGCCTCCGTTGGGGCACTCGGTTTCCCCGCCGACAAGGTCGGCATCGCGGCCTGGGGCCGGGACAACCAGGTGTAGACGCACCCGAAGGAGCAAGGGAGTGAGTAAAAACTTTGTGCGTGCTCTAAATTATATGCCCTGCCCCTCTCATTCCGATTGATCGTTCGGTTTCTGATATTCCTGCTTATTCGGGCAGTAAATCCAGAACAAGAAAGTCCGAACATGCCGCGGCAAATTACGGAAGATCGTTAAAGTCAGTATAACCCGATAGCCGATTTTTCCTGTAACCATTGTCTCGTAATACGCTATGAATCGGTTTATTTGTTCAACATGTCTTCTCGCTTTTGTTGCCGTTCTCGTTACGTGCACGGGATGCAGTCGGCAATTTTACAGGAACAAGGCCGATCACGAAGTCTATTCCGTGATACGCCAAGGAAACAATGATCCCCGTTGGCAGATCGAGGATTATCAGATCAACCCTGACCCTATGTCGAGGATGCATGACCCCCACAGCCCCGACTGCCAGCCTATGCCAATAGATGACCCAACTGCCCATCGTAAAATGCACAGTGTCGGCGGGCATCGCGGTTCCAAGCATTGGTATGAACACGGGCGCACCCGGCATGTCGAAAATCCTTACTGGAAACAATTTTTGCTTGTCAATGATCGCGGGGAAATTCCGCTAGATAAAGAGAAAGCCGTCGAACTTGCCCGACTGCATTCGCCTGAATTTCAAACCGCTCTCGAAAATCTCTATCTTGCCGCAATGAATGTTTCGCAGGAACGTTTTCGTTTTGATACTCAATTTTACGGCGGCGACTCCCTGCTCTACAGCATACCCGGCAGGGGAAATCCGGCCTTACGCAATGATGTCAACCTTCGGGCAGAACGCCTGTTTGCGACCGGCGGAGAATGGGCTGTCGAGTTAGCCAACTCGATAACCTGGACACTCAACGGGCAAGGCACTTGGAAGTCGAACTCATCGCTACTCAACGTCAGTGTTGTGCAACCTCTTTTACGGGGAGCAAGCCGAAAAGTGGTGCTTGAAAGACTAACCCAGAGCGAACGGGATTTTTTGGCCGAACTTCGCCGAATGATCCTGTTCCAACAAGGACATTATACCCGCATCGTAACGGGGACAGCACCGCGAAATACCGGCGTGTCCGGGAGCGGCGGCGGATTCTATCGTCTGCTCGCAGACCAAATTCAAATACAAAACCAGCGTCAAAATACCATCGGACTCGAAGAAAACCTCCATCGGCTTAGCGAGATGTTTAATGCCGGACAGGTTGATAACATTTCCCAAGTCGAAGAGATGCGTCAATCGCTTTTAAGTTCGCAGAGCCGACTGTTAGAACTCATCAATTCGTACCAAAGCAATGTGGAGGCGTATATCAGTTCGCTGGGGTTGCCGCCGGATTTGAAAATCAGTATCAGCGACCCCCTGCTCGAACAATTTCAAATATCCTCACCAACCCTGCTCATCTTGCAAGAAGACGTTGCCGACTTCCTTGCAATTTTACGGCAAGAGAATCACACTTGGTCCCGAAACTTGAAAGAAACCGCACAAACTGTGATACGCCGGGCGGAAGGCGAAATTGCTATCCTGACTCAAGACTTGGAAATCTTGCAAAAAAATATACCGAATCGACATTCAAGTCTCAAAAATCTCGAAGCAGTATTGTCGGAACGCATTGCGAACGGCGAACGGATCGATAAAAGAGTCTATGATACGCAAGAGTTTGACAAACGGATCGAAGTTTTGCGTCATACCGATATTCCCCGGAATCTCGCACGGCTTCAAGCATCCTTTACGCTCCTTAACCTGATCGCCGACACCGAAGAACAAATATTGCGTGAAATGATTCGCAATGATTCGTTTGCCCCCGACGTCTTGGAAGCGTTAACCCTCTTAAACTTGATCGAACCCGAACCTGTCCACCACAATTCGCCCCAAATAGAGTCGGTTTTGTCGGACTTGGAATTGTCTGTTGAAATTGAAGACACTGCCCAGTATATCCAATCGCTTCACGATTCGTTCGGCGAAAACGTTACACCGCAACGGTTTACGGAACTCATCGCAGCCGCACAGGATATGATAGACGAACTCCGCCAGCGTGATATTTATCGGGATTGGGTCCGCCGGGTGTTTTCTGTATTTCAGTACGAATTAGTCTCTCTTTCGTTGATGCAAACCCGATCGCGTTTAGATGCAATGACGCTTCTCCCTGTCTCGATCTCTCCCGAAGAAGCCTTTCAGGTTGCGTCTGAGTTTCGCTTGGATTGGATGAACAGAAAATCGCAAATTGTTGATATTTGGCGTCAAATTGATATAACGGCTGACCGCCTCAAAGGAGTATTCGACCTCGAATTGGCAGGTGCATTAGGTGCAATAGACCGGGATCGGGGTCTTCGGTTCGATGCGGATACCGGCAATCTCGATGTGCGATTTCGATGGGAATCGCCGTTGACGCGATATAACGAAATGATGGCATACCGTCGAAGTCAAATTGAATATCAAAAAGCGCGTCGGGATTATTATACGTATGTCGACTCGGTTCAGTCGGATTTACGCAACGTCTTGCGTAATGTCCAGATGAGTTATATCAATTTCGAGATCAACCGCAATGCCGTTTTGGTGGGGACAATTCGTGTCGACGTTGTTCAACTGGAGATGGAGCGTCCGCCTGTCCGAGGGGGGCGGATCAACACGAACGTTGCCGACCAGTTGATTAGAGCCCTGGAAGGTTTAATGCGTAGTCAAAACGATCTGCTCAACACTTGGGTTGCCTACCAGACGCAACGTATGTTGCTGGACTTGTATATGGGAACGATGTCGCTCGATGCGCAGGGTCGATGGATTGATCCCGGCGTGATTGGTTCGAATGCCGTCGGGGCGATATTTAACTCTGCGGATGCGGTCGCATTGTCTATCCAGCCGGTGTCGCCGATGCCGCCTCCTGTCCCCGTTCCCGTTTTGCCGATGAGACTGAGTTCAATGCCCAATCCAATACCCCAGTCGGTCTCTGTATCGTCGGGACCCGAAGAACTTCCCCGGCTTCGGCTCAATCGACGGTATGTCGAGTCGAAATAGTTCCAGAATGTCATCTGAATAGAATCTACCCGAATGGAATGTCACCCGAATAGAACCTCGCAACATTCCGGCAACCGGCGAGCGTCAACATCCGATGTTAACAACTTCCAAAGTTAACATCCAAAGGTTGGCATCCGAAGATTGGTACCGTTCTGAAGATGCGATCCCGGGCGGGTTTATGTGCTTTCGCGTGGCCGGACGGTACCGGTCAGTCCGACGAAATCTGCCCGGTCTTCGGGATGCCAAAGGGGCAAACCGTTTTTGATTCGCTCGGCCAGGACTTCCAATTTAGTAGGTGATCCGGCGGGAGCATCGGTTGGCCGAAAATCTTCTGTAACGATGGGAACGAAGTCCTCATCATGTCCGATTTCTAAAAGTGTTTCAAATATATTTCTCATTGTCCAAACCTACAGCAATCTTGTGTTTTCTCCTTCTTGGGCGATTGCAACAGCGCAATTTATACCTTTCGCTTTTTCCTTGCGGGCCATTACGCTGTCTCTATTACTCACGGGACGACTCCGCTAAAATCTCCGGGTGAGTAAATCTGTGCCGTTTTCGGATGCTTTACCGTTCCAGATAAAAAGAATTGACAATCCGAAAACAGTAATTACTTCGGCTAAATCCTGCCGGGTCTTTAACTTCGATTCTAAAAGATACAAGGATTATACTCCATGCACGCCAAAATGTTAACAAATATCATCAAAAAAGTCAAGAGATGTTTGTTCCGGGAACACGAGGGCAAAAAACCTCTCGACATAATAGACTTTTTACGACTCGGCTATTTTGATAGAATACTATTTTGGCAGAATGCTATTTTGATAGGATGAATTGTGATAAAATGAAAAAGTTATGCAATTCATTATCCGGTATCTTGGTTTAATCCGTTTTTCCCATACTCTTTTTGCCCTGCCCTTTGCTCTGCTTGCCTATTTTATGGCCTTAAAATTGAATGCCATGGAAACTCCGCCGATTCCGTTTCGCTGGCTTGACCTGGCAGGCATTTTGCTTTGTATGGTCTGTGCACGAAGTGCTGCTATGGCGTTTAACCGATTGGCCGACCGGAACATTGACGCCAAAAATCCCCGAACAGCCAGCCGGCATATTCCGGGCGGAATACTCCCGGCCAAACATGTTTGTCTCTTCACCGCCGTCTGTTCCGTCGGGTTCATTGCCTCGACCTTATTGTTCTTGCCGAACAGTGTTCCGTTGTTTACGTCTATCCCCGTCTTGCTTTTTCTGTTCGGATACAGTTATTGCAAACGGTTTTCGGTTGCCGCCCATTTTTGGCTCGGAACGGCCTTGATGTTGGTTCCGCTGGCCGCATGGGTCGTCGTTCGGCCTGAATTCTACCCCGTGCCGATGCCGCCGATATTACTCGGTTTAGCCGTCTTGTTTTGGACGGCAGGATTCGATTTAATCTATGCCGTCCAGGATGCCGACGTTGATAAGGAACAGGGACTCTTCAGTATCCCAGGCCGATACGGCATTGCGTTTGCCTTTCGCCTTTCGGCAACGTGCCACGTGATAGCCGTGTTCCTATGGACGTGTTTAGTGTTTGTCTATGAGCCGTTCGGTATCGCATTCGGAACCGGTATCATCTTGACGATTATGTTCTTATCCTGGGAACATTATCTTGTCCATCTTCCCGTTGCGGACGGGCAAACCATAGACTTAAAGCGAACCAACCTCGCCTTCTTCCATTTGAATGTATGCATTTCCGTCGGTCTGGCCCTTTTAGGAATGATAGACATTATTCTGGCGTAAACATTTTATGTGCCTTGCCTGTCTTTTCCTTGTACTTTGTGATTGTTTTAACAACGAAGACCCGAAAGGCTGCAAAGAACAGCCGCAAAGAACAGAACAGCCGCTAGGAACGTCCCTCTGGACTACTCATCAAAAAGCGAAAGAAACGGCGATGCCGGCGGCGGAGTTGGCGACAGAGTTGGTTGCGGAGACCCGGTATATTGCGGCGGCGGAGAAATCAACTCGACAGACCGGGGAGGCTCCGCCCGGCGATAAGACGCATGGGCATGCAAGCCCGGTGGTATCTGGATCACAATACGATCCGAAAAAATTTCCCCGCCAGACTCTATATAAAATAACACCTCGATAGCCGATGGCAAACGTTTACTTGATAAACTCGCCCAATGATCATGCCATACAGCACCGTCAAAATAGCGAAAACGGCCGTCGATAATTCCCGATACGGCCTGGGTATGCTCCTCAAGCCCAAGTAGTACCGGCGCAAGATAGTCCCGTTCTCTACGCACCAGACCTGCGTTTGGGAAAAATTCGTAGAAAACCGTCCGCAATTCCGAAGAGTCCTGCGTCATTTCGTCTTGGGAAAATGTCATTCGGGAATAATTCAAAAGATCGATTCGCAGTTGTTTGTCCGTACCGTTAACGCCGAAATGCCGTATAGTTTCCCCTGGTGTTCCCCTGTTTGCCCTTTGGTTTTGGTACTGCAAATCGTGTATAGCCGTTCGGATATCATCGCCCATAATCTGCGTAACATTCCGCACAATACGTTGATGCAGGGCATGTTGCGATTGCGTTTGACCGAGCCGCATCACTGTAAGCGATATGCCGGCAATGACAGAAAACAACAAAACAATCGCGAGCGACACCAACAGGATTTCCAAGAGCGTAAACCCACTGCGGCCGGTCTTTCGCAATCTGCGTCTCATAGCGTATGCGCCTGCTATTCTTCATCATCGGCCAACTGGGCCGACGCAATAATTTGTTGCTGTATATTCCCCGGCACGATGTCGTACCGCAAAAATTCGATGCCGTAACTCCCCTGTCCGCCCGTCATCGACGCCAGTGTTCTATTATAAGTCATCACTTCGGCCAAGGGAACTTCTGCCGTGATCGTTTGCATTCCTCCGCCAGCATCATCGATTCCAAACGGTCGTCCCCGACGGTTTGGCAAATCACTGTTCACATCGCCGACATTTGTAATTGGGACGGTAATTTCCATTTTAACAATCGGCTCCAATAAGGCGGGTTTTGCCTTCTGAAAGACTTCCTTAAACGCCATTGAACCCGCCGTCCTAAACGCATGCTCGTTGGAGTCCACATCATGGTACTTCCCGTGATACAGTTCGACACAGACATCCTGTACCTGATAGCCGGCGATAACACCTTTGATCATCCGCTCCTTAAAACCCTTTTCAATCGCCGGGAAAAAATTCGACGGAATCACGCCGCCGACAATGCAATCGACCCAAAGGAAGTTCGTTGCTTCGTCGTAATGATGATCCTTGTAAGATGGAAATTGATCTTTGTTTTGAGCATACGTTTCGGGGTCTGTCCCTTTCGGGAAAGGATACATACGGATATGTACTTCGCCAAACTGCCCCGCACCGCCGGACTGCTTTTTATGGCGGTACATCCCATCTCCATTCGCTTGAATCGTTTCCCGATAGGCAATCTTCGGTTCATGCGTATCCAACTCCACTTTATCACGGCGTTTAAGTCGTTCTTGCACAATTTGTAAATGCAGTTCGCTCATCCCCGTAATGACAAGTTGTTTCGTTTGGTCATTTCGTTCAACTGTAAACGTCGGGTCTTCCTGAGTGACTTTAGCCAAAGCCCCGGAAAGTTTTGCTTCGTCTCCCCGGCTTTTCGGCGACGCCGCCAGGCCGACCATCGGAGTGGGAAAAATAAACGGATCCATCACATAATCACCCAGCGTCGTACACGTTTCCAACTCTTACAACTTCGCAACGGCGACGATCATCCCCGGCGTTGCTTCATCAATCGGCTTCGTCTCCCCGGCCTGCATTTGGAATAGTTGAGCGATTTTAATTCCTCGCCGGCTTGTCGAAGCGGCAATCGATTGCCCGTTTTTGAGTGTCCCGCTGTAGATTCGAAGGAAACTGAGTTTTTGCACAAAGGGGTCAATGCGCGTTTTGAAAACCTGGGCAATGACGGGCCCTGACGCCGCACCGGATGCCGACTGTTTTGCCTCCGCATCGTTCGCCGGCCGTGCAAAACGTTCGATTTTGTCGGGAGCAAGCCCGCAAAGAGAAAAGACATCCAACAGTTCCTTAAGCCCCGCCTTCGTTTTACCCGACACGCAGACTACAGGGACAAGAGTCCCGTCCAAAACGGCCTGTTGAATCAACACACCGAGTTCGGCTTCGGTCGGCAAGACGCCTTCGAGATATTTTTCCATAGCGGCTTCGTCCGCCGTCACGATGGTCTCAAGCAAGGCATCGTGGTAAGGCGAGTCGGCATCGAGTGCACTTTTCACGCCTTTGAAGTTTTTACCGACACCGTCGGGTGAGTTAAACGGCACACATTCGGGGCCGAAGACATCTTTGACGAGCTTGACGAGTTTTTCAAAGTCGGCCTTGTCATCATCCATTTTATTCAAGACGACAATTTTTCCCAGTCCGAGTTTTTTGGATTCGGCAAAGACACGGCGGGTGTTGACCTCAATACCCGACGAGGCGTTAACGACGATAACGGCAGTATCGACGCCGTTGAGGGCTCCGATGGTTTGCCCGACGAAGTCGGGATACCCCGGCGTATCTATGAGGTTAAAGAGTTTGCCGGCATGTTCGAAATGGGTGATACTGGTTTCGATCGTATATTTATGGACTTTTTCTTCTTCATCGAAATCGCAGATACTTGTTCCGTCGTCCACACTTGCCAGTTTTTTGACCATACCCGTCTCGTTCAGAATGGTATCAGCAAGAGTCGTCTTGCCGGCTCCGCCGTGTCCGCAGAGAGCAATGTTACGAATATCCGATGGGGCGTACTTGGGCATTATGTGAACCGCGTGGGCAAAAAATGTGGAAATATTCAGGACGTTTCCGCCATTCTATCCGAAAAAGAGCAAATTACAAGCCCCGTTTTTAACGCAAACGCACCGGCATACCGGATTAGCGACGGCTTGTTGTCATTACGATTGCGAATGTTTTTATTTCTGAAAATCCCGGCCAAAATCCCCATAAAATTGGTAGTGTTCCGGCAGTGTTCCAAATGTGTTGAATCGGCTCCAGGTTGGCGAAAGATGGTTGGCGAATGGTACAACGAAAACACCGGCTGGGCTTCAGTGAGGCATACTTGGTAAATCTTCCGGCGTTCACTGTTCCCGACCCAACAAGCGGAGCAGGTCTTCTTCGTTATTCATCGGCGTTGCAATGACAGCACCGCTCCGCCGGGCGGTCATCATGAGGCCGGGATGCGGGCTGGATTGCGGACGCAAACGATATTTCTTCGACAGTTCCAATACTTCATCTACCGTAAAAAACGCCTGGTCAAGCGGAACTGGAATCGTCAATTCCGCCAAAATAATCGTTTCATGGCCTTCGGGCACTTCGCCGTTGTATTCTACTAAAGCATACGTCGTCATCCCCTGCGGAGAAGGATTCGAGGGACAAGAAAAACAGGAATAAAACTGCTCCGAAGACGAATCGCCGCAAAGATATTGCGCAATATCCTGCGGCCACATCGTACTTTGCGGCAAACCGCCGTGGTCGAGTTCATACATCTTGATTGCCCAAATCAAACGCTGAAAGTTGTCCGCACATTCCATTCGCTGTACTGCTTGTCCAGCCGCACCAGTACCCGCCGACAAATAACAAAACAGATAATCCGCCACGTACATTTCCAAACCATCGCGAGTCAAAAACGTCCGGGCAACATCAGGTAAA
>Ga0099364_10001234_pt1 | contig 42689 bp, 37 predicted proteins | sample TergutTh196P3_FD_73070 | JGI IMG/M metagenome (GOLD analysis project Ga0099364, IMG submission 73070) | Microcerotermes parvus P3 segment gut microbial communities from Pointe-Noire, Republic of the Congo - Th196 P3 | ecosystem: Host-associated > Arthropoda: Insects > Digestive system > Gut ...
CCCTTGACACCCCCCCATCCCGGGTATAATATAATATTAGCACCACCCCCACGGGAAGGCATCGCCCTTCCCCCCGCGCAAACTGGCGCATCCGGCAGCTTCTGCCAAATATCCATCGTCACCCCGCAAACCACACTCACCGTCACCCCGTAAACCACACTCACCGTCACCCCGCAAACCACACCCACCGTCACCCCGCAAACCATACTCACCGTCACCCCGCAAACCACACCCACCGTCACCCCGCAATGTTTTAATGCGGGGCCTCCTGAAAGTAGCCGCTACCCGCAGGGGATTCCGCATAAAAGATTTGCGGAATGACGAGTACGGGGCCTCCTGAAAGTAGCCGCTACCCGCAGGGGATTCCGCATAAAAGATTTGCGGAATGACGAGTACGGTTGTCATTCCGCATTAAAACATTGCGGGATGACGAGTGCGGTAAAACAGCTACACTGCCGCATGAAGAAGGTTAAAGAGAGCAAGGAACTGGAGGCGGAATATATGAAAAGTTACCTGACATATCTGGAAAACGTGGAGGAAGGCGAAAAACGCGCCACCGAACAATGGAAGACCATTGTGTCCGAAAAAGACAGCCAATTACATGAGAAAAACAACCAATTACTCGAGCTGACCGCCCGCCTCGACGACCTGACCATCCTCGTCACAGAACTCAAAGCCCAACTCGCCGCGATGTAGGGCGCGGTGTCCTCACCGCGCCGCGTCCCGGGGGAATCACCTTCGTAGGGCGCGATGTCCTCATCGCGCCGCGTCCCGGGGGAATCACCTTCGTAGGGCGCGATGACGGTTATTCCGGCATGAAAACGGCGCGATGTCCCTATCGCGCCGGCCGACCGCATTTTTCGGCGTTTTGTGAAGTTGCTGTTGATTTGCATGACATAATATGGTACAATGTGTGTAAACATGCGAAGGAGTGATGAGATATGACACAAGCAACCGTGAATGTACGTATGGATGAAGGCTTGAAAAAGCAATTACGTTTGTCATCGCCACTTCCATTTAAGGCTATTGAAGATATGAGCAAAGAAGAATTTAATGAGAAAATCCAAGTAGGCTTGGATGCCATTGCGGTGGGTCAGGTGCGTCCCGTGGAAGATGCTTTCCGTGATATGCAGAGGAAGTATGGTTTGTGAAAAAATGGCATGTCAATATATCCACCATCGCCGAGGCAGATTTGGATGAGATTTATGGTTATATTGCCGAAACTTTATTAGAACCAGAAGTGGCATGGCATCAGATAGAGCGTATATATAAAGCGATTTTCACATTGGATGAAATGCCGGAGCGTTGCCCGCTGCTTTTGGATGAGCCGTGGCGTTCGAGAGGTTTGCGGCGTTTGCTCGTTGATAACTATATTGTGATATATGAAGTGCAAAAAGACAGAAATATTGTGTCGGTTATCGCTGTGTTATATTGCCGACGCAATATAGATGCGCTTTTGCAACAATGTTTATGACAAACACAAAAAAACACAAAAAAACACCAAGAACCACCAAAAGAGGCTTGACATCCATGCAGACCACGCATAAAATTTTCGCAACGCAACGCAACGCAACGCAACGCAACGCAACGCAACGCAACGCGTAATCACGTTTTTTGTTCGCTACCTGGCATCCGTGTTTTGAACGGAGGCGGTTATCCCTTGTCATGGGGATGGCCGCTTTTTTTTGCTGGAAATGACGGTTGGGGGCGCCGCCCCCACAACCCGCAACCCTGAATTTGTAGGGACGACCGCCCCCGCAGGGGGCGATGCCCCCACAGGGGGCGATGCCCCTGGTCGTCCGCATGTGAACCCCACAACCCTGAAACCCTGAAAAGGAAGAGAAAGGAAACGCGATGAAAACAAACAAAAGCAAAACCCTCAGACGTATCACCGCCTGGCTCCTGACGCTGGTGCTGATGGCCAGCTCCCTGCCGCTTGCGGCCGGGGCCGTGGAGGGCGGGATTTTGCCCGGCAGCGGGCCGGGAACGGAAGAAAGCCCGGGGCCCGGCAGCGGCGGCGGCGCAGTGAACACGGAAGAAACGGAGGAAAGCGGGGAAAGTGCCGAAACGCCGGGAGGTGCCATCCCGGGCCCGGGCCAGACCGGCCTGGCGACACTGGGCGACACGGGCGGTGGCGGCCTCTGGGAAAGCTTGGCACTATCCCCAGAGGTAGAGCAAGCAATCCAGGTGGTTTGCGCCGTCATAGATTATCATGAATACAAAAATGACACAGAAAAAGAAACGTTCCTTACAGCTCTGGAGACAGTGACGTTGATTGCGGAGAATAATTTTGATGAGTTTGTGCCCGAGCCGGTCACACGGGTCCATGCGGAAAATGTGAATTACTATTCCAATGAAGTGGCAAACTTGCTAAGCAATTCGGCTAAGGAGCTTTATAAGTTCAATGAAAATCGCAATGATATAGTTAATTATCAAAATGACTGGCAGGCCTATCAGGTTCTTATTCCTACCATAGAAGAAATAATATTCTCAGGTATATGGGGAGCCAACCAGGTCGTCGGTTTTAAACTTGATGATGTCCAAAAAGATTTCACAGAATGCATAGAAGAGCTAAAACGAGATGGAATGATAGGAACGTTTGACACAGTAGCTGAGCAGGCAGTGTTTGCCTTGCTGACTGAAGCAGTTGATGCAGACCGGAAGATTCTTAGATACAATATTAGCTATGATGCATCCGGCGAAAACGGCGTTTTCTTCCCATTGCTCATTAGGCACGTAGCCAATGGAGAAGATTTAATTTTGGACTTTTCCTGGCGGGATGCGATAGGCAACAAAGACTTCAAGCTGATGTCTGTCTCTGCAAAGACTAATTTTGCGCACGGAAAAGAGCAGCCGCCGGACGGGATAGAAGACAGTACATGGGAGAATTTGAAAGCCATTGTCTTGGGCAATGGGGGTTCTGTGGACTATGAATGGGAAGGGGGCAGCATTGAAGATTTGATAAGTAAGCTGGAAGCCGCGGGTCTTACGGCTGTCCATGACGATGCGGCGGACACCGTCACCGTGACCGGCACGGTGACAGAGGCAACAGAAGATTTGGAGATCAGCATACCGATGGGGATAACACTACTGTGGGAGGCGGTCTATAAGTTCGGTTTAGCCCAGTATTTTGACGGAGACAATCCTATTTTTATGCCTGCCTGCATAAACGTGGGGGGGCGGGGCGAAATATCAATAGAGGCAGGTGCGGAGATAGCGTTAGAAGACACGGTGAGTCATTCATCAAGGGCCTGGGTGTATTTAAAGGATCCCGTCACGCTCACAATGAACGGCGGCAAAATGCCGGGTATAGCAGCGGGTTCAGGTTCAAGTTCAAGTTTGAATGCCATGGTGACAATGGACATCAAAGGCGGCACGGTTGAAAGTACAGACCTATACGGTGCATCCACCCTCCGTGTCAGTGGTGATGCCGCGGTTGACAATATAGTTGCAAGAAATGCATCCCCCCTCGATGTCAGTGGTGATGCCACGGTTGGGAGAATAATTTTGTATGGCAGCAGCACTGCCAATATCACGGACGGGGAAATCAATTACATAAACATGGAGGACTCTTCCGCCCTCCATTTAAGCGGCGGCGAGTTCAAGGTTGATGGGGATGGCAATGCGGAGCAAATAGTTGTAGCGGGGGAGAACGCCACTGTCTGTGTCACGGGCGGACAGATAGGAGTGGGAAAGATTTTGCGCCTTCTTACAGCCACCAACGCCAAAGCCTTCTACACGGGTGATAAGGAGAAGATGTTTTTAAAAGAGGGTCCTTATCCTTTCATCACCGGCACCAACCTCTTTCCACTGGACGTGCCCGAGCTGACATCGAACGGCACTACATACATATACAACGCTACTGAAGCCACAGAACATCCCGTCATCGCCAGCTTCCCGGATGGGCTGAAGATAACAACAGCAGAGGCCAAAGATAATACTATCAGCCATGTCTCGCTCGATGATAACCAGGTGTCCATCACGGGAGTGCAAATTAGGGAGGCCGCCATCCTCAAGATATCCGGCGTCCTGGGCAAAAGCGACACTCCGGGCGGCAGCCCCGGCCTTCCCATCCAATTTGACACCCAGCCCTTTAAGGTGAACGTGAATGTTGAGTTTTTGCCCGCGGAAGTGGAACTTACCTTCGTCCCCACAGACACCACCTATGGCACGGAGCTGGCAGGGGCACAGGCAAAGGCGACTGCCGGCGGCAACGAACTTACCGGCAGTGATTTTACCTACACATACAGCGGTAAGCTGGCGGACGGGCAGGAAACGCCATACGAGGAAACAACAAAACCCACGAACCCCGGCACATATAAAGTGATGGCCACGCTCAAAAGCGACACCCACGCGGGCGACAGCCCCTGGTCCGATGACTTTACCATAGCCCCAAAACCCCTCAGCTGGACACCCGGCGTCCTGCGGCCAAAAGAGTACGACGAGACCACTGCCATAGCGCCAGCGGACATAGTGACCGAGCCAACACTGGCCGGCGTGGTGGAAATCATTGGCGGTGTGCCGGTTTTCGATACCGTCACTGTCAACCCCGGCACGGTGGCATATGCCAGCGCGGCCGTGGGCGAAGAGCAAACGACGCCATCGAGTTACGGCATAGAGGGCGATGATGCCTGGAAATACCTGGCCCCCGAAGGGCAGCCCACTTTCACTGGGGGCTCCATCACCCCCCGGACACTGACCATCAGCGGCGTGACGGCGGAGAATCGCCCTTATGCGGCCGAAGACTTTAACGTGACCCTGACGGGCGGGGCATTGGATGCGGACAAGGTGCTGGATTCCGACAAAAACGGCCAGGACATCGACCCGGCCAAGCTGGGTTTCGACTTGGGGTTTGGCACGGTGAACGATGATAATGCGGGGTCAAACAAAGTCGTCACCACATACATCGGCCTGACCGGCTCGTCGGCGGCCAATTATAGCATTGTCCAGCCGGGCGATGTCACGGTGAACATCACCCAAATAGAATATGACTATACAAAAAAAGCCGCCGGGACCGAGGTCCGGGCGGGCCGGGCGGAACCAAATCGGACCCTGCCCCTGCCGGAGCTGCCCGATGACCAGGCAAGATACGGGACTATTACAACGGAGCCGGGCCGCGGCGACAAAGACTTTATTGTTCCCACGCCGACGGTGGATAACGAAAGCAGCCGGATACTGACCTTTAGCACGTTGGCCACGGCAGAGGACGGCGACACCGCCATCATCCGCATACCCGTCTTAGGGGCGACAAATTATCTGGACTATGATGTGGTTGTGACCGTCTGCGCCGTGGCGGCCCGCCCGGCCTCGCTCAGCTTCAGCCCGGACTATGTCACGCGGCAGCCGGGTGCGGACCTGACGCTGACCTTGACCGCCAAAACCGCCGACGGGGAGGATATCCCGCCCAATGACCCGGTCTGGACCATCAGCGGCCCCGGCATCACGGGGAGCATCAATCTACTCACGCACAGCGCCGATGTTCCGGTCACCGCCCTGACGGACATAGATTTGGAGGACAACACAAAACTCACGGCCACGGTCGGCAGCCAGCCCGGCAACTACCGGATCAGCGCCACCGTGCTCGGCGAGGATGACGAACTCCTGTTCGCCGATGCCGACCTGATAATAAGAAACGACATGAAAAATGAAGCGGACCGCATCCGCCTGCTGTCCACGTCCGCCACCTTAAACCCCGCCCGCGAAGACGGGGAGGTCATCGCCTTTTCCATCGAGGACGAAAAGGATCCCGGCTCACTCTCCTTCATCACAGAAGGGGCCACGGTGCGGCTCTACCGGAACTTCAATGGCCTGGACAATCCCGGCGATGAACTGACCGGCGATAACGGCAGGCTCACGGCCACGGTGCTGAATGGGCGCAGTTTTGAAGTTGTGGCAGGGCCCGGGGCGAACGTGAGCTACAAGGGCGTGGGCGTGGTCATCGAAAATGCGACCGGGCCGGACATCGCCCTGGAGGGCACATTGACCCTCACGCTGCGGAACTGGCGGCCGAAAATCAGCTTCTCCACCACCGCGCCGCTCAACGCCTTCTACTCAGCCGGCGGGCAAGAGATGTCCGCCGCCGTGACCGCTGCAGCGGAAGACGGCTCCCGCGTGACAGTCACGAATCTGGTCTTTGCCGGCAAGGACCAGAGCCGCCACCCGACATATGACAGCGGAAGCTTGCATTTGCGCCCCAACCAGCGCACGGGCAACTATAAATACACGGCCACGGTGGAGGTGGCGGGCTACCGCCCCTACGGCATCACGGAAAAAGCCCCCGCCGCCAGCTTCCGGGTCACGAATGACGCCCCCAAACTGGCCGCAAGCCCCAAGACCCTGACCATCGCCAGCGGCGGCGACCTTGCCACCACGGACGGTGCCAGGGTACGTCTCTCCTCGGCGTCGGCCGCCAGGCCCCTGGGCGGCTGGGGCGAAGTAAAAACAGCCCAGCTGTGGACCACGGGCAAGAATGCCAGACAGGAGGGTGGACCTCTTACTTTCGACATGTCCGATGAATCCGTCTTCGTGACCATCCCCGCCAACACTGAGAAGGGCAAGTACCAGATCCGTCTGGGCCTGGAGCAAGGCGGGGTTATCGGGGAGGCCGTCGCCCCCCTGACCATACGGATCAAGGCCATGAGCAAGGAAGGCAACGGCCGCCCGACCGTGGCCGCGAACCCCCGCCGCCTCACCCTGAGCATAAATCAAAAAGGCGACGTGGCCACGATTAATCTGCTGCCGGAGGCCGGCAACATAGAGCTGTCGCCGTGGGTGGAGACCAGCGGCAACCTGGCGACGCTGGGGCTTTTCATTCGCGAGTGGGACGATGATTCCGTCACCCTCGCCGTGGATGACGGCGGCCTGAAGGTGGGCCGGGAGACCGTGGAGTTCAACACCGCAACCGACCAATTCAAGCCCTCCTCCTCGGCGCGGGTGACCATCACCGTGACGGACGCCGCCCCCGCCCTCACCCTCTCGCAGAAAGGACGGCTGGACGTCACCAACCCCGATGCCGAGATCGCCGTGACCGCCCGGGTGACAAACAGCAGCTCGCCGGTGAAATCCGTGGAAATATACGATACGCCAAATGACACGAAGGAGAGCGAATACTTTGAGGTTGTCGAGACGGTCGAGGATAGCAGGTCGATAAACAACAATGTCTTCCACATCCGCGTGAACAGAGAAAAGCAGCCGGACGGCCTGACGAGCGGCCGGGCCAAACGGGGCCTTTCGTTCATAATCATCCTGGAGGATGGAACCAGGCTGCCGAACACGCGGCCCTTCAACATCAGTCCCGTCCAGGCCACCCCCCGGGCCCGGGCCACGCGGACTGCCATGACCCTGTACACGGCTCAGCCCGGCCTGGCCGCGGGCGTGGGACTGCGCCTCACGGCCCCGGCCTTTGTCAGCCTGGGGGATGTCCGCCTGGCGGGCAATGTGAACGACGCCTACCAGGACGGCACGGGCTTTGAAATCCGCCCCGCCGGGACAGACGTAAACGGGCGCGAGATATGGGAGCTGGGATTCCTGGGAGGGCAGGAGCCCGTCCAGTTCAATAAAAAGAAGGGAGCCGAAGTTCCCCTGAAACGCAGCGCGACCGTGAATGTGGAGCTGTGGCCGGAGGGCAGCTTTGCGAAGGATGAAAAGGGCAACTTCAGCCAGCGCCACGGCGAGAACAGGTCCAGCCAAACCCGCCCGGCCGTGGTGAGGCTGCGGGTGAATATCGTGCAAAACCCGTAGGGCGCGGCGATGGTTATTCCGGCATGAAAACGGCGCGATGAAGACATCGCGCCCTACGCCGCGCCGTGTCGGCCTGCCAAAATCCCCCACACCGCACCGCGTCGGCCGCGCCAAAATCCCCTCGTACGGCATGATGCCGGTTATTCCGGCATGGAATCCCCTCGTACGGCACGATGCCGGTCATTCCGGCATGGAATCCCCCCGTAGGGCGCGATGTCCTCATCGCGCCGTGTCGGCCGTGCCAAAACCCCCTACACCGCGTCGGCCGTGCCAAAACCCCCACCGTACCCCACCGCACCCGCCCGCAAACTTTCACTTGCCTTTCATCCCCAAATGGTATATCATTACCTAATAATGCCCACGAAAGGTAATGTGCGTCCATGTCAACGTTAAGCGACAAAAAAACCGCCAACCAGCTCTCCCTGCTGCTCATATCCATTATCTTGGGTGCTGCGGCCGGAGCGGTTGTTTGGCTGTTTCTGATAATCATGTCGGCAGGAATGTCACTGGTATGGGACATACTGCCCGCCTACATCAATCTGTCGGTCTACCCGTTGCTGGCCTGTACACTGGGCGGCGTTATCGTGGGCATTTCGTTAAAACTAATCGGTTCATATCCCGAAGAGCTGGAAACAGTGATAGACAAGGTCAAGCAAAGCGGCCGCTACGATGCCTGCCGTATTTGGAAAGTGCTGATAGCGGCACTCCTGCCGCTCATCTTTGGTGCCAGTTTGGGTCCGGAGGCCGGTTTGGCGGGTGTCATTGCCCTGCTGTGTACCTGGGTGGGTGACCGCATGAAATATGTGCTGAAAGAAGAGAGCGACATGGCCCAGATAGGCATAGCCGCCGCGCTGAGCATCCTGTTTGCCGCGCCCTTGTTTGGTTTCATGGCCCAGGTGGAGGATGCGGACGGAAAGACCACTTTTCCCAAAAGGCAAAAAGTCATCGCCTACCTGGCCGCCATCCTGGCCGCGTTTGGCGTGAGCTACATGCTGGTGGAAAGCCTGGGCGGCGGTCTGCACATAGAGCGCTTTGGTCCTGCGTCCATGAGCCGCCATGAGATACTCTGGTTCATCCCCATAGCCCTTATCGGCACCCTGGCCGGCATCGGCTACAATCTACTGGGGGCGGCCTTTACCCGCCTGACCATGCCGCTAAAGAAATATAATAGCATCCTGGCCATACTCGGCGGCATAATCCTGGGACTATTTGCCATATATGTGCCATACTCCCTCTTTTCCGGCGAACTGGAAACCGGTGAGATAATGGCCGGCTATCAAGCCATGGCGCCCTGGCTGCTCATCGGCATTGGTGTCATGAAAATCCTCATCACAAATATCTGCCTGGCCGCGCATTGGCGCGGCGGTCATATCTTCCCCACGATTTTCGCCGGCATCAGCATGGGATACGGTGTTGCCGGCCTTTGCGGTGTGGATCCCGTTTTCGCCGTGGCCGCCACGACCACCGCCCTCTGCGGGGCCGTGATGAAAAAACCCCTCGCCGTGATTTTAGTAATGTTGATTTTTTTTCCGTTTAAGGATATAATCTTATTGACGGCTGCGGCATTTATTGGCGCAAGCCTTTCGCCGGGAGCCAAAAAGGAGGCCAAGGGATGGAAGAAAAAAAAGAACTCGGTTTCAGGGAGACAGTAAGTAAATTACCTGCGGGGCTAAAAGTGCTGGCGGCGCTGCTGTTTGTCGCCATGATTGCGGTGGGAATATTTTTGCTCTTCCATGTACGCCTGATGTACATCCTATTCCCCATAGTGGTGGGCCTGATTGGCATCTACCTGATACTGCACTACATCATCGTAAAGGGCAGTCGCAGGGCCTGGGAACTCATCTGCGGCGTGGTGAATGTGATTTTTGCCGCCCTGGTGGTGGTGGCAAACGGTCCGGGAGCGGCCGCGCTGGGCGGGATGATGCTGGACATCGTACTGGCCGTATGGGCCTTGTTCATGGGCTTTTATTATATCTTTGACAGCATGGACAAAAAAAATGCCGGCAGGAAGGACTGGGCATGGGTGCTGGCGGGTGGTATCATGCTGGTGGCCTGCGGCCTGCTTATGCTGGCCTCACCCCTGATGGGCATAATCATCATTTTCACGACAGGGGTCATATATGGCGCTTTTGCGCTGATCATCATGGGTTTTGTTGGCCTGGGGGCCGTCTTTGCCGCCAAGAAACACGCAGAAGGCGACGAGGCGGAGGATACACCCCGGTAAAAGCAACACATATATAAGGCATAAAATGCGCACATCCAAAGGAGGAAAAAATGGCAGCAAAAAACGGTTTTAATGTACAAGAGAAGGTTAATGAACTATCGGGCGGCATGAAAGCGGTGGCGGGTATCATGTTTGTCGCAATGGTTATCTTGGGCTTTGTCCTGGTGTTTAGGCCCGTACTCATCCTTATTGTATTTCCCTTGGCGATAGGCTTTTATGGCCTCTTCCTCATTCTGCGTTATCTGCGGATGAAAGAAGGGCGCAAGGGCTGGGACCTTATCTGCGGCATCATCAACATCATTTTTGCCGTGCTGATGCTGGTCGGCGGTACGGGAACATTGGGCGTCTACGTGATGATTGAGATCATGGTGGCGTTTTGGGCCATATTCATGGGCTTTTCCAATATCTTCAACAGCTTTAGCATAAGGAAGGATCCGGAAGTCGGCAAAAGCTGGATATGGATGCTGATATGCGGTATTTTGGCGGCTGTCTGCGGATTTTTCCTGTTGGTGAAGCCGATAGTCGGTACCTACTTTACCTTCCTGTTCTCTAGCATATATGTCGGCATATCGATGATTTTCATCGGCTTTGGCGGCCTGGCGGCCGTTCTCAGTGGTAAAAAAGCCGCCGGCGGATCAGAGGGCGACACTGCCGCCTGAGGGTTTTAGCCCAAGGGTGGTCATGGCCTGGGGGCTTGGTTTTACATGGAAAGACGTATACGCATGGAAAATGAATCAACCAATAAAATTGCCCTGGTAATAGACGCGGAAAACACCAGCGTCAAATATCTGGACGATATTTTGAAGGAGCTTAGGGAATACGGCATCGTCACCTATAAGCGCATGTATGGCGACTTCACCGACGAATACCTGAAGGGCTGGAACCAAAAGGCGATGGATCACGCCATTGTGCCCATACAGCAGCCGCGCTATTCCAAGCTGAAAAACGCCTCCGACATTATGATGGTAATAGACGTGATGGACATCCTCTACAGCGGCAATGTGGACGGTTTTTGCATCGTTTCTTCGGATTCGGACTTCACCCGCCTGGTAAACCGCCTGCGCGAGGGCGGGATGATGGTTATCGGCATGGGACGCTCCGACGCCTCAAAGACCCTGAAGGCCGCCTGTACCAAGTACATCATCCTGGAAACGCTGGGCGAGAGCGAGACCATAGCCGATGCCAGCGCCATCGTCGCCCTGGCGGAGATAAAAAGCATCATCTTGGAAATCATCAAGCAATGCGAGGAAAACCGCGAGCGGGCGGGCCTGGGCGGCATAAAGAGTCAGATCCAGCGCATCCACACCGATTTCGACGAACGTAACTACGGCTACAACTCGATGACCACCTTTGTCAGGGACATGAAGGAATTCGAGGTAATAACCCTTAATAACGCCGTCTATGTCGAGCGCAAGAAAAACGAATACAGCCGCGAGGAAATAGAGGCCTTCATCCTGAAAAGCATAGCTAAAAATGAGATGGACCTGGGCAAACTGGGGCAGAAAGTCCATAGCAAGTTTGCCGATTTTAACCACAAGGATTTTGGCTATTCACAGTTTGCCCGTTTTGTCGCCAATATCCCCGGGGTCACGATTGTCGAAAAATCCGCCTCCAAGAAGAATGTGTTGTATAAGGAGTCGGAGTCGTCGTGAGTTAGGCAGTGGCCAAGGTACGAAAGGAGTAGCGAATGAGTGAATTTCTGGACAATGATAAGAGAGTATTTTGTGCATCCTGCGGCGCGGATAACAACGCCGCCAACACTTTTTGCCTAAGCTGCGGCGAGCGGCTGGAAAAAGCCGCCCCACAAGCAGAAGCGGCGACCCCGCCCGCAAACGAAATTCCCCGGGTAGAGGCGGAAGTGGTGAAGGAGCGCAAGATAGAAAATGATACGTCCTGGTATGCGGAGGGCGGCGGGCAAAACCCCTATCAGAATGTGCAGGGCGCGCCAACACCAAGCGTGGCAGCCGCACACGCGCAGACGGTAACCGTGGAAAAGGCGGATGCGGGACCCAAGGGCCTGGCCATCGCCTCGCTCATTTGCGGTGTCGCAGCCCTGTTTTGCTGTTACGGGGGTTTCTTGGTGGGCCTGGCCGGTTTGATAACGGGGATGATGTCATTATCTAAAAAGCAAGACGGACGCGGCTTTGCCATCGCCGGCGCCATCATGTCCGCCATTGCCATCGTACTTTGGGGCATCAGTATTATTTGGGCAATAATAACCGCAGTGACTGGCGGGGTGTGGTTCTATAATGAATTACTGAACGAGTTTCTATAAGCCGCCATCATCATCCGGCTCGAAGATGTCCTCGGGGATGTCGCCGCGGAGGATGTCCGCGATATAGTGCAGGCGCAGATTGGCCCGCTCGTAGTGTTCAAAGGCGGCATCGGCGGTATTTTCGTTAAACACCGGGGCCTCATAGGCCTCGTGATAGAGCGAAACGGCGTCCGTCATGTGCAGATCGGCTTGCTGGGCCAGGTCTGCCACACCGGGAAAGTAGTCCGGCACCTCATAGGATGCCATGTCGTGGACCAACACGGCGATCTCGTCCAGATAATGCAGCATGAGCGCCGTGGACTCTGTGGCCTCCGGATCAAGGGCATCCAAGGAATCACCCAAATGGCTGAGCTGCTCATAGAAACTCTCCATCTGGAAATGATATTCACCCAGGCCGTTGTCCTTCTGGCGGCAAGCCGCAAGGCCGATGAAAAACAATATGATAATAATGGTGTGTAAGGGTCGCTGTATGTTTGACATAAGAAGAAAATAGCATATTCGGCGGCAAATATCAAGGGGAAAATGACAAAGCAAGACTTTAAAAAACTATGCGCGGATAATCTGCTCATTCTGGACGGTGCCACGGGTTCTGCCTTGCAAACGGCCGGGATGCCGGGCGGGGTCTGCCCGGAGCAGTGGATACTGGAGCATCCCGATGCACTGAGAAAATTGCAAAACGATTACATGGAGGCGGGCAGCCGCATCCTCTACGCCCCCACCTTTGGCGCCAATCGTATGAAATTGGCCGAGCATGGCCTGGAGGGGCGTCTGGCCGAAATAAATGAGGCCTTGGTCGCGCTCACGAAAGAAACTGCCACCGGTCTGGCCCATGTGGCCGGCAACCTGTCGATGTGCGGGCAAATGCTCGCGCCCTATGGAGACCTGGAGTTTGAGGAACTGGTGGACATATATGCAGAGCAGATAGGCTGCCTGGAGAGGTCCGGGGTGGATTTATTGGTGGCGGAGACGTTGATGGACCTGGAAGAAGCCAAAGCCGCGCTAATTGCGGCCAATAAGACCAGCCAGCTACCCATGATAATAACAATGACATTCGCCGAAAATGGCCGTACTCTGTTTGGTAACGATGCAAAGACAGTGGCCGCCATGCTGGCGGAAGCCGGCGCGGACGCCGTGGGGGCAAACTGTGGAACGGGCCCTGATGGCATGGCGGCCATTATAGCGGACATGGCCTCTGCCTGCTCCCTGCCGCTGGTGGCCAAGCCCAATGCCGGCCTGCCCACCCTAAGCGCTGCCGGCGAGACCGTGTATGACATGGGGGCGGCGGATTTTGCCGGGCACATGCAGACCCTCATCCATGCCGGGGCCAGGCTAGTTGGCGGTTGCTGCGGCACGGACGCAAGCTATATTGCGCAAGTAAGGAACTTGATTTTTTAAAGAAAATATGTTTCACTAGTTGAGTAGCATATGAATAACAAGGATGAAAGAAATGACAGGAGCACTGGCGATAATTAAATGCCTGGAGGCAGAAGGGATAGACGTGGTATTTGGCTATCCCGGCGTGGCGATTGCCCCTTTTTTTGATGCCCTGCATGACTCTGGCATCCGCCCCATCTTGGTACGCAGCGAGCAAAACGGCGTCCATGCCGCCTCCGGCCATGCCCGTATCAGCGGCAAACCGGCCGTCTGCGTGGCCACCTCCGGCCCCGGCGCCACCAACGTCATCACCGGCATTGCCACCGCCTATGCCGATTCCATCCCCGTGATCTGCATAACCGGGCAGGTACATTCCGAGCTGATCGGCAGCGACGTCTTCCAGGAAGCCGACATCACCGGCGCGGTGGAATCCTTCGTGAAATACAGCTACCTGATAAAAAATGTGAATGACATCCCCCGCACTTTCAAAGAAGCCTTTTATATCGCCAATTCCGGCCGCAAGGGCCCGGTCTTGATCGATGTGCCCATGGACGTGCAGGAGAAGACGTTACATAAATTTACCTATCCCGGCGGCGACATATCCATGCGCACCTACAAGCCCACCGTGAAGGGTCACGCCGTCCAGATAAAAAAAGTCAGCGCGGAACTGGCAAAAGCCAAACGCCCCATAATATGCGTGGGCGGCGGCATCCATCTGTCCCAGGCCACCAAGGAACTTACTGCCTTTGCCGAACGCTATAGTCTGCCCGTGGTCTCCACGATGATGGGGCTGGGGGCAATGCCCACGCGCCATCCCCTGTATTTTGGCATGGTGGGTAACAACGGAAAAAATTATGCCAACCGCGCCATGAACGAATCCGACCTGCTGATCATGGTCGGGGCGAGGGTCGCCGACCGCGCCGTCGCCCAACCGGACCTGATCACCGTGGATAAAATCCTCATACACATAGACGTGGATACCGCCGAAATTGGCAAAAACGTCGGCCCCACCATCCCCTTGGTCGGCGATGCCCGGCATATATTCCACCAGCTGGAAGAACTAAGCTGCGAGGGCCGCCATGACGAATGGCTGGACACGCTGGAAAACTACCGCGACACAATGAAGCGGGAGCGAAAGCCCAACCCCGCCTACGTGGACCCGGCCGCTTTTGTCCGCAGCCTGTCCGAGCAGATGATGGAAGATGCCGTCTATGTGGCCGATGTCGGGCAAAACCAAATTTGGTCTTGCACCTACTATGTCGTGCGCGGCGGCCGTTTCCTCACCACCGGCGGCATGGGCACGATGGGCTACTCCATCCCCGCCGCCATGGGCGCCAAAGTAGCCGCTCCCGGGCGGCAGGTCGTGGCTGTTTGCGGCGATGGCAGCTTCCAGATGTCGATGATGGAATTGGCGACGCTTAGGCAGCATGACATCGCCCTGAAGATAATCGTGATGAGAAACGGCTGCCTGGGCCTGGTGCGCGAGTTCCAGCACCATAGATACGCGGACCGTTATGTGGCAGTGGACCTGAGTGGCAGCCCCGATTTAGAAAACATTGCCGCCGCCTACGAGATGGATTTTATCCGCCTCCATGACATGCAGGGAGCAGACGCGGCCATCAAAGCATTTTTGGCCGAAGATAGATCCGTGCTGATGGAATGTGTGATTGATCCCATGGATTTAGTAATATGATGAAAAGAATCTACTCCGTATTCGTTGAAAACCGCCCCGGCGTCCTCTGCAAAGTGACCGGCCTGTTTTCGCGCCGCGATTTTAACATAGACTCCCTGGCCGTCGGTGAAACAGACGATGCATCCGTCTCCTGCATGACCATTGTCTCCAGCGGCGATCTGCGCACCGTCGAGCAGATAGAAAAGCAACTCAACAAAAAAATAGACGTCATCAAAGTGAAGACCTTCGATGAAACGTCCTGCATCGCCCGTGAGCTGATACTGGTGAAGGTGCGGACGAAAAAAGACCGCGACAACCGCCGCGAGATCATGGAGATCTGCGAACTCCTAAAGGCAGAAATTGTCGACATGTCCAAGAACCAGATGATGATACAAATGTGCGACACACCCGAGCGCATCCGCCTGCTGATAAACATGCTCCAGTCCATCAGTATCGTGGAGGTGGCCCGCACCGGCACCCTGGCGCTGGCAAAGTGCGCGGAGTGAGGGACGTTCCATGCAAAACAAAGTCTTCCAACTACTAGTCGATAACAATGTCGGGGTGCTGACGCGCATCTCCGGCCTGTTTGCCCGCCGCGGCTACTCGATAGAAAGCATCACGGCCGGCATCACCGCCGACCCGCGCTACACCCGCATCACCATCGTGGCCTCCGGCGACGAGGGCGTGCTGGACCAAATCGAAAAGCAGGTCGCCAAACTGGTGGATGTCCGCGACATAAAAGAACTGAAACCCGTACGCAGCGTCTACCGCGAGCTGGCCCTGATAAAAGTAAAGGCCGCAGTCGACATGCGCCAGGCCATCATCAGCCTGGTGGATATTTTCCGCGCCAACATCATCGACGTCGCGCCGGAGAGCATCATCATCGAAATGACCGGCGACCAAGATAAAATAGATGCCTTCATAAAACTGCTGGAAGGCCATGAAATATTGGAACTGGCCCGCACCGGCATCGCCGGTTTGACCCGAGGCACGGAGAAAGTCACGTACTTGTGAAAGGAGACCACCATGTCAAACATCTACTACCAAAAGGACTGCGACATTAACGTCCTGAAAGACAAAACCATCGCCGTGATTGGCTATGGCAGCCAGGGCCACGCCCACGCCCTGAACGCGAAAGAATCGGGCCTTAATGTAATCATCGGCCTCTATGAAGGCTCGCGCTCGTGGGAAAAGGCGAAGGCGCAAGGCTTCGAGGTCTGTCTGGCGGCTGAGGCAGCAAAAAAAGCCGACATCATTATGATACTGATTAATGATGAGTTGCAGGCCGACATGTACAAAAAAGACATCGCCCCTAATCTCAATGCCGGCAAAATGCTGATGTTCGCCCATGGTTTTGCCATTCATTTTGGCGAGATAGTGCCGCCGCCCGATGTCGATGTCACGATGATTGCCCCCAAGGGGCCGGGACATACGGTGCGCAGCGAGTATCAAGCCGGAAAAGGCGTGCCCTGCCTGGTCGCCGTCCACCAAGATTCTAGCGGACAGGCCCTGCAAAAAGCGCTGGCCTGGGCAGCCGCCATCGGCGGGGCCAGGGCCGGGGTACTGGAGACGAACTTCCGTACCGAAACCGAGACCGACCTCTTTGGCGAACAGGCCGTGCTCTGCGGCGGGGTCTGCGCCCTGATGCAGGCGGGTTACGAAACCCTGCTGGAAGCCGGATATGACGAGCGCAACGCCTATTTTGAGTGCATACACGAAATGAAGCTGATTGTTGATTTAATCTACCAGTCCGGCTTTTCCGGGATGCGCTACTCGGTCTCCAATACCGCCGAATATGGCGACTATGTGACCGGCGCGAAAATCATCACCGCTGATACCAAGGCCGCGATGAAGAAAGTCCTGGCCGACATCCAATCGGGGGCCTTTGCCAAGGAATACCTGGCGGACATGAAAAAGGGCGCGGCCAGTAACTTCCAGGCGATGCGCAAGGCCGCCAAGGCCCATCCCGCCGAAACGATCGGCGAGGAAATCCGCAGCTTGTATAGTTGGAACAAGGAAGAAGAGAAGTTGATTAATAATTGAGAATCAGGTGCCCGTCACCCCGCAAATCTTTAATGCGGGGGTCCCTGACTATTGGAAAGGTTTCCCCATGCCCATGACCATGACCCAAAAAATACTCGCCGCCCATGCGGGCCTTAGTCACGTCGAGGCCGGGCAACTGATAGAGGCCGAGGTAGACCTCGTCCTGGGCAATGACATCACCGCGCCCGTGGCGATAGCGGAATTTGAAAAAGCCGGCATCACGCGCGTGTTCGACAAAGAAAAAATCGCCCTGGTGCCCGACCATTTCACGCCCAACAAGGACATACAGTCGGCCACGCTGGCCAAGACCATGCGCGATTTTGCCCATAAACACGACATCAGCCACTATTTTGAGGTCGGGCAGATGGGGATAGAACACGCCCTGTTGCCGGAAAAGGGCTTGGTGGTGGCCGGTGATTTGGTGATAGGGGCCGATTCCCATACCTGCACCTACGGTGCCCTGGGGGCGTTTTCCACCGGCGTGGGCTCGACGGACATGGCCTTTTGCATGGCCACCGGCAAGGCCTGGTTCAAGGTACCCGCCGCCATCCGCCTTAACCTGGTGGGCCGTATGCCCGAGGGGGTCTGCGGCAAAGACCTGATTCTTTATATCATCGGCATGATAGGCGTGGACGGTGCCCTCTATAAATCGATGGAGTTTTGCGGCGAGGGCATAGAGAGCCTTTCGATGGACGACCGTTTCACGATAGCCAACATGGCAATAGAAGCCGGGGCGAAAAACGGCATCTTCCCCGTGGACGCGCAAACCCAGGCCTATATGCAGGCCCATTCCCGGAAGGAATACAGCATATACGCCGCCGACGAAAACGCCGCCTACGATGCGGAATATGAGATAGACCTGGCCAGCCTGCGGCCGATGGTGGCCTTTCCCCATCTGCCGGAAAACGCAAAAACCATGGACGAGGTCCGCGCCGAGTTCCCGGAGGGCATAAAAATCGACCAAGTGGTGATAGGCTCCTGTACTAATGGCCGCCTGGATGACTTGCGCCAGGCCGCCGCCGTGCTAAAAGGACAACGGATCGCCCCAGGACTGCGCTGCATCATCATCCCGGCCACGCAGCAAATATATCTGGATGCGATGGCGGAGGGTTTGATACAGATATTCATCGAAGCCGGGGCGGTGGTGTCCACCCCGACCTGCGGCCCTTGCCTGGGCGGCTACATGGGCATCCTCGCCGCCGGTGAGCGCTGCCTGTCCACCACCAACCGCAACTTCGTCGGACGCATGGGCCATGTGGACTCGGAAATATACCTGGCCGGCCCCGCCCTTGCCGCCGCCAGCGCCATAACAGGTTATATTTAACATTTCAAGGAGAACCCCCATGAACAAAGCCAGCGGCATAGCCCATAAATACGGTGACAACGTCGACACCGACGTCATCATTCCCGCCCGCCACCTAAACATATCCGACCCCGCCACCCTCGCCCTCCATTGCATGGAGGACATAGACCCGGCCTTTGCAAAGAGGGTAAAATCCGGCGACATCATCGTCGCCACAAAGAACTTCGGTTGCGGCTCATCCCGTGAACACGCCCCGCTGTCGATAAAAGCCGCCGGGGTCTCCGTTGTCATCGCCGAGAGCTTTGCCCGCATCTTCTACCGCAACGCCATCAACATCGGCCTGCCCATCATCGAATCCAGTGCCGCCGCCGCCATAAATAACGGCGACACGGTGGAAGTGGATTTTACGAGCGGCATCATCACAAACCATGACACAGGCGAACAATACTGCGGCCAGCCCTTCCCCCCCTTCATCCAAAAAATCATCGCCGCCGGCGGCCTGATGCACTGCGCCCGATAGGAGCTGAAAGATGGCCTTCTCCATGAGCAGGAAGCCCGCATCAAGGAACTCATGGAGAAATTGGCCGCAAGGTAGGGCGCGATGTCCATTATGAAATTTTCCTTGCAAAGCTTCCCGACATATGCTATAGTGCTATAAATAGGCCATATAAGGGCCGCAACGACCGCGACGGTGTTAGCGCACCATCGCGGCGAATGTAGGAACCTACTTAACCAACCTGCCTACAAACACGGGTTAACCCCGCCGCTACGACTTTATCAGTATACCCTTTTATTAGGGCGTTTTCAAGCTGATATTGGCGTACGATGGTGTTTTCCAGGTTTAAATACGTTGAATATTACAAGACGCGTAGGATTGGCAGAGTTGTTACCTGTGCGTCTTTTTTATGGCCTATTTGCTAGCAAAAGCACTTCCTCTTTCCGGCGAGCTGGTCATATCACCGCCATGACGGGGAACGAACACAAAGCATGGTGTGAAGCTGAGGCTTCACGTTTATCAGAGGGTTTGGCGAGTTAGGCGGCCGGAAGCTCCGTGGCGAAGCCATGTCTTAGTCAGCCCAGCTTGAGTGCTGGGATTTATAGACACCGGGCAACATCTCAAGGAGGAGATAACGGTGAACTGGTTTGTTTTATTCGTCCGCAGCGGCTCGGAGGAGCGGGTGGCGGCGCTCTTGAAGGGGAGTCTGGACACGGATGTTTATCTGCCCTTCGTTCCGAAAAAAGCCTATCCCCGCATCGAAAAGGGAACAGTAATAAAGCAAATGAAGCTGTGCTTCCCGGGCTATATTTTCGTGCAATCGGATAATGGCGTCGTGGAACTCATCAGGGATGTATGCCCGATGGTCTCACTGATAAAAGAAGCCTACCATTTCCTGACATATGGCGCGGACAAACAGGACATGGCCATGCGCGGGCATGAAAAGGCCCATATGATGCAGCTGATGAACGCTGATTTCTGCATGGATGGCTCGCTGGGGTTTCTTGTGGGTGACCGTGTCCAAATTATCAGCGGGCCGCTGGTCGGCCTGGAAAGCCGGATAAAGAAAGTGAATAAAAACAAGCGGACGGCGGTGGTGGAGCTTTTGCTCATGGGGCAGGCGCGGGAGACAACCTTGATGCTGGAGTTCATGGAAAAGGTTCAAAATATATAATGAGAAAGCAGCAACAAAAACAAATAATGGAAATTCTGGCTTCCATCGAAGAAGCGCAGACGCTGGGCGGCTACGCGGACTGCCAGGACGTAGCGCTGGCGTTATGTGATTTCATAGAAAGCATCAAAGGCGAAGGCACGCAGACGGCCGCCCTGCTGGTGGAATACTGCGAATTGCTGTTTAAGGCCAGTAATGGCGAGCTGAACAAGAAAACACTGCACAAACACTTGATCAAGATAGTAAACAGTGCCCGCCATGAACTCAGGCCCACCAAGATCGAAGTCGTGTTTTTCCCATACATGGCCAGCATGGCAGATTCCTTGGAATCCATCTACATGGCGGCAAAAAACGACCCGGACTGTGACGCTTACTGGTGCCCGATTCCCTACTACGACCTGAATCCCGACCGGACACTGGGGCAGCTGCACTACGAGGGACATTTATACCCCGCGCATTTATCGGCGATAGACTGGCAGACCTATGACCTGGAAGAGCGCAGGCCGGACGTCATCTTCGCCCATAATCCCTATGATAAAAATAACGTGGTGACTTGCGTCCATCCGAACTTTTTCTTTGAACGGATGCAGCAGTATACGGACATGCTGTGCTATGTGCCCTATTTTGTGGGGATAGATGATGTGCAGGAGCATTTTTGCGTCTTGCCGGGCACGATATACGCGGACAAGGTCTTTGTCCGGTCCGAGAAGGTCAGGGAAACCTATGTCCGGGTGTTTGGCGAGTGGGTGAAGCAGGTCGGGATAGGGAAGGGGCATCCGTTGTGGGGGAAAGTGGCCCGGCCGGCGGAAAAGTTTGTCGCTTTGGGGAGTCCGAAAATAGATGCCATTGTAAACGCGAAACCCGGGGATTTTGACTTGCCGGATGAATGGCGGCGGATAATGGAAGGGCCGGATGGTGGTAAAAAGAAGGTGGTCATGTACAATAATCGCTTTACGGACATGACGGCCGGGATAGAGAATCAAATAGCAAAGGTCAAATCTGTACTGGAGTCGTTCAAAAAGCGTGATGATATAGTACTATGGTGGCGGCCGCATCCGTTGAATATCGAGTGTTTGCATGCAATGATGCCGCAATGTTTTGCAGAATATGAACATATTGTAGATGAATATAAGCACGGTGGCTGGGGTGTTTATGATGATACCCCGGATTTGGCCAGGGCCGTTGCCCATAGTGATGCGTATTATGGGGATTGGAGTTCGCTAGTGCCGATGTACGAGGCTTCCGGAAAATTTGCTGTACTGCAGGAAAATGAAGCCGGAAATAAGATGGCTCTGAAATTCGGAGATTTCGACGTCGATGAGGATGGGGTGATTTGGGGGTTTGAATTAATGCAAGATGGATTATTCAAGCTCGATTTCAAAACCAACACGGCATATTGTGTTACGCGAAGCGGCTGTGTACCGCAATGTCAAGGCAAGAAGTATTTATTTTCCACACATAGGTATATAAGAATTTATTGTAGCGGTGACGATGTATTATGCTTTCCTTGTTTTCTTGATAATATATTGATTTACAATCGCAAAAATAAAACCACAAAGAAACTTCAACTAGAACAAGAATATTTACTTTCCCCTGAATCAGATGGTTTTGCGTTCCTTTATATAACGGAACATCGAGGGAAAATATACTGTTTTGGTGCATCAACCAAAGCTGTTGTTGTTTTTGACAGTAGTACACATGACATATCTTATAATACGTCGCTTTTTGATGTGATTGGTTTGATGTCGACAGACAATACTTTAACTAAATTTCCACGGTATGTAAGCGAGTGTTCCGAGGATGGTTCAACAACCATGTTGATGAATGACTGCGAGCATTTGATTAGCTATAATTTGCCCACACAGAATGTTGAAATCATTGTGACTAATCCAATATTGGCTGACTGCGCATGTGCGGGTTTTGACGGTCAGTATTATTGGTTGCTTAGCAATAATAATAAGTTCGTAAAATGGGATTCTGATTTAAACGCAGTGACGGAATACAACATTCCAAACGATATGATCAGCAATATATATTTAGAGGATACTTTCGCGGGCATATCTGATTGTGGTGAGTATCTTATTATTTTCCCGGGATATGGCAAAAGTGTATTAAGATTTGACAAGAAACTGGAACGATTTAGTGTATTTAATGATATGCCCGTTCCGAAAGATGACGAACACCGTGTATATAAATACGATAGACCCAAACATATGGAGGATAAAACATATGCCTTCGCCCGGCATAACAATATAATGTATGAGTTTGATAAATCATCCGGGCTGATTACAGCCCATCCTTTTTGCCTAGATAGAGAAAGCAATCATATTTTCTATGATGACTATATTGATTATATAAACGCAAGCCATAATGACGAGATAATTGATTGCAAGGGTTTTGTTTTACATGAAAGCAGATTTGCTGATACTATGGATTTTTTTGCCACAGTATTGCCAAAAACAGCAAGATATGGCATGGCGTGGAATGATGTTATGCAAGAACGAGATTATAGAAATATCTTTGCAGGTGAATCAATTTACAAGCATATTCGGGAAGGGATGAGGCAATGACAAAAGCGATACTCATGGCAGCAGGACGGGGAACACGTATCAGTCGTGCTGTCGGGGATGATTGCAAATGCACCCTGGATATTGGCGGCATATCCTTGATACGTCACACGGTTGAAATGTTATTGGGTGCCGATATAGAAGTGCACATGGTTGTCGGCTTCAATAAATACCGAATAATGGAAAGCCTGCAGGGGCTGCCCGTCACTTACCACGATAATGTGTTTTATTCCATCACTAACAGCCTGGGTTCATTATGGTTTGCAAAAGATGAGCTGGATGGCGACTCTGTGATTTTGGGAAATGCGGATGTTTTTTGGGAAAAGCAAATACTATCCATTCTGCTGGAGGAAAAGCGGGATTGCGTTATGCTGTGCGATTCCAGCCGGGTGGAACAAGGCGATTATTTATTTAAGGTCGTGGATGATAAAATCGTTTCATTCGGAAAAGGCATGGATTGTCAGCAGGCTAACTGCGAATATGTCGGCCTTGTCATGGTACAAGGCAATATGGTTGCAAAATGTAAGGAACGGCTGCTACAAATGATGGAATGGCAGCGAGTCTGCGATTGGTGGGAACAAATACTATACAGCATGACATCAGAACGCCCGATATGGGCAAAAGATATAGCGGGTGTTTTTTGGGCGGAAATAGACTATGTGGAAGACTATGAACGGATTTTGGCTTATCGGGGTGTGAAAAAATGAATAAAACGATTTCTGTCGTCATCCCGGCTTATAACGTGGAGCAATACATAGAAAAATGCCTGGACTCTGTTCTTTGTCAAACATATCGGGACCTGGAGGTGATCGTTGTGGATGACGGGTCAACGGATAATACCGCCCAGCTGATCAAAAAATATACCAGCGACAAACGTGTAAAATACATAAACCAAGAAAACGCCGGGGTCAGCGCTGCACGAAATAACGGCATGAACGCGGCTTCCGGTGAATACCTTGCTTTTGTTGACAGCGACGACTATCTGGAAAACACGATGTACGAAAAACTATATGCCGCCTTGCTGAAAACCGATGTGGATGTCGCTGTTTGTAATTACAGCCTTGTTTATGAAAGCCACACAGATTATGAGTATGCCAATACCGAAAACGATGAAGTTGATATATCCATGCCGGAATATTTCTATAAATATTGCGCTTGCGACAAACCCAATAATTATATCTGGACACGCTTATACAAAACCGGAACCGTGCGCAAATCCGGCATCAGATTTGAAAACCATAAACTGGGTGATGACACTCTTTTCAATTTTAAGTTACTGCCATTTTTGAAGCGCATCTCATATGTATCCGGTGGCTACTACAATTATTTTCAGCGCCCGGGCTCCAATGTTTATACGGTGGCAGCAAAAAACAACTTGGCGAGAGTATATGCCGACAGCTTTCAATCGTTAATAAACCATTATAAAATGAACGGATTTACAAATTACTTAGAAGCAATGCCCGTTCATGCTTATACCAGGTTGCGCAGCATTTTCTTCTACTCCCGCCTGGCTAATGTGGGCGACGGTGAGATTATCCGAAACATTAGGGACGGTTTTCACGAGAGAGAAATAGTTGATTGCTTAAATAGAACAGCAACTGTTGATAAATATGTTGAGGCAAACGACTTGTCCGCAGAAGAGGCAACAAAAATAAAACGGATAATGACAACGGCAGTAAATAAGCCCGAACTATTATATGGAGTTGCTTTTCCGTGAAATATGCACTGGTAACAGGTTCGACAAGAGGAATAGGCTTATCTATTGCAAACAGCTTAATTAACCACGGTTTTTTTGTGTATGTAAATTATGCTAACGACGATATGGCGGCTGAAGATTTACAATTAGCACGTGACAAATATGCAGTAATAAAGGCGGATCTCTCAACATCTGTCGGCGTAGATAAATTATCGGACGATATCCTTTCAAGAAATATTAAACTGGATTGCATTATATTCAATGCCGGAGCCACATGCCGCGAACCCTTCGGGCAAATGGATTATGAACATTGGAACAAAATAATGAACGTTAACGTAAATTCCTCTTTCTATCTTTGCCAAAAACTGTTTCCGATTATTTCTGATGGCGGCTCAGTCATTATTATCGGTTCCGACATGGGCATTCATCCCCATGCGCTCTCCAGCGTGTACAGCGTGTCAAAAGCTGCTTCACATATGCTGGCAAAGAGTTTGGTAAAGGAATTCGCCCCACGCGGCATACGGATAAACGCGGTTGCCCCCGGATTTATAGACACCGAATGGCAAAAAGAAAAACCGGCATGGCTGCGTGAAAAAATCGAAAGCAAAATTGCCTTAAAGCGTTTTGGCACAGCGGAAGAAGTGGCCGATGCCTGTATGTTTTTGGTGAAGAATGGATATGTTAATGGAACGGTTTTGCAAATAGATGGTGGATATAGTTATGAGTGAGTGTAGCTTGCATGAAAGCGGGATGCTTCATCCGGAAATAAATTTCTTTAGAAGCAATCATCGAGTATATTATGTTGCAACAGGTGAATTTATCCAGCAGTCCAATGGTTTTAGGGTGCCTTTTTATTTGTGCCATATATTAAACGAGTTGGGTTTTGAGGCCTATGTTACCGCTCAAAAGCAAGCACCTAATTTGAGGACGCCCCTGCTGACTCCCGAAATCATTAAAAAGCACAAGGAAGACCGTAGAGAAATTATAGCTGTATATACAGAGGCCATGTGGGGAAATGTTTTGCGCGGCGATGTCGTGGTGCATTGGATATTAAATCGAATTGGTAAACTTTTTGATGAAGCCTCGTTCCCTAATGATTTGTTTTTTTATTGGGATACTGAATATTCAAAAAATGAAAACAACGCCACCTTTTTGCGAATACCATGCGTTGACGATAAGGTGTTTTATTTTGAAAACGAATTGAAACGAAATAGAAAAGGATTTGCGTATTATGCACATAAATTCTTTAGGGATTTTAACGGTGTTATCCCCCGCGAGATTAAAGAAAACGGAATAAGCCTGTGTCAGGACATTCCACGCACTCATGGAGAAATCGCTGATGTACTACGCAACGTAGAGGCACTGTATTGCTTTGAAGATTCGGCACTTATGATGGAGGCGGTTGCCTGCGGTTGCATCGTTATTTTTGTGAAGACCGAATTTACTTCATACATCAGGGAAAATGCGAAATATATTGATTATATTGTGGAAATTGAGGATGTTAACATTGATAGAAGAGTTGGTTATACCGGCAGCGCGTATAATGATTTTCTAAACGAGAAAACTAAAATAGAATCGAGTATTAATGATTTTATTACCGCGACTCAGCAAAGCGAAGTATGCAAAAGCATTATAGCAGACCCGATGGTTTTGTTTTTCGGAAAATATAAAACCGTGTACATATTTGGAACTGGATTGACAGCAGAGGTAGTTTATAATGCAATAAGAGTGGCCGGTTTTGATATAAACGGGTTTATTATTTCAGATGGGATCAATCTTGGTGACAGTAAGCAAAAATTCGGGCACCCCGTTTTGTCGTTTTCGAGTTTTTTGAAAATAAAAACAGTTGAAACTGGTGTTATTACGGCAATGATTGGTCAATATTACAAGCAAGTGTTACCATTTCTTGAAAAACATTCAATCAATGTATGCAATCCCGTTATTTATTAGTTGTTTAGTAAAAAAAGGGAATGATTTTAATGAAGCAAAGAGTGGCCAATTATATAGCGGATTTTATGGCTTCACACGGCGTAAACGATGTTTTCACAGTAACGGGCGGCGGAGCCATGCATTTAAACGACGCTTTCGGACATCACCCGCAATTGCATTGTACTTACAACCACCACGAACAAGCATGTGCGATAGCTGCCGAAGCGTATGCCAGATATTTAAACAAGATTGCTGCAGTCTGCGTCACCTCTGGTCCCGGTGGCACCAACGCGATAACCGGTGTACTGGGTGGCTGGTTGGATTCGATACCTATGTTTGTTTTATCGGGTCAAATTAAATTTTCTACGTCAAAAAAATCGACTAAAGTTCCTTTACGGCAACTCGGCGATCAAGAATTCAATATTATTGATTGCGTTTGTGAAATGACAAAATATTCCGCAATGACAACAAATCCCAATGATATTGCCTATCAATTGGAAAAAGCATTTTTTATCGCCACGCACGGACGCCCTGGACCCGTGTGGCTTGACATCCCATTAAATATTCAAGGAGCGGTCATAGAAACAGACACTCTCCGCCATTATGACAGGTTTGAAGATGATGGTGAACTCCCGTCTATGGCATCGGATAAATTGATAGACGAAATTATTAATAATATAAAATCAGCGAAAAGGCCGGTTGTATTAGCGGGTTCTGCGGTTCGTTCTTCTGGTTCACATAGTAGTTTTATTGATTTGATAGATAAATTGCAAATACCGGTTGTTACCGCGTGGAATGCCCATGATGTCCTTTGGGATGAACACCCACTGTACTGCGGGCGTCCGGGAACACAGGGAAACAGGGGCGGCAATTTTGTGGTGCAGAAAAGTGATTTACTACTTGTTCTCGGTTGCAGACTAAACATCCGACAAATTAGTTATAATTGGGAAAATTTCGCTAAAGATGCCCGTATTATAATGGTTGACATAGACCCAGGCGAACTATTAAAACCGACGCTATCGATAGATATGCCCGTTCACGCAGATGTGTTTGATGTAATAAATAAAATGAGTGACCGCTTGACCGAACCGCCGGGGAATCACACAAAATGGCTAGCTTGGAGCAGAAAAATCAATAAACACTACCCAATATGTTTGGAGCATTATTACAATAAAAACACCCCCATAAACCCTTATGTGTTTATGCATGGGTTATTTCACCATCTTGATGACGGCGACGTTGTCGTCACTTCAAATGGGAGCGCCTGCGTTTGCTCCTTCCAAGCGGCGTATATAAAAAAGAACCAACGGCTTTTTACAAACTCCGGCTGTGCGGCCATGGGGTATGGGCTTCCGGCAGCATTGGGTGTGGCTGTTTCTAAAAAAGGAGGGAGGGTAATTTGTCTTGAAGGCGACGGAAGCATACAAATGAACATACAAGAATTGCAAACCATTGTTCACAACAAATTAAACATCAAAATTTTCTGGTTGAACAACAACGGCTATCATTCCATACGTCAAACCCAGCGAAACTTATTTCCTCCGCCGCTATGCGGAGTCAGCAGTGAAAATGGGATTAGTTTCCCAAAAGCAGAAAAAATAGCCGCAGCATATAGTATAAATTATTGCAAAATTGAGCATGTAAAAGATATAACCGAAACGGTCGTAGATGCGCTTGTAACGGATGGCCCTGTTATTATCGAAGTCATTCTTGATACTGAGCAATTTTTTGAGCCGAAACTTTCAACGCGTCAACTTTCGGATGGCACACTGGTTTCGACTCAACTAGACGACATGTACCCATTCCTTTCTGATAATGAAAGGCGGAGAATAGATGATGAGGTAGAAAATATATGAAATCGCCATTACTGCTAGATTGTACTTTAAGGGACGGTGGTTTTGTCAACGATTGGCTGTTTGGATTCGGGAGTATAAAAAGCATCATAAGCCGCCTGGACTATGCCGGTGTAGACATAATCGAAGTCGGGTTTATTGACGAACGTAGAGAGTACGATGAAAATCGTTCCATATTTCCTGATACCGATTGCATTTTACCTCTCTTTGAAGGCTACCACAAATCAAACGCACTTATTGTAGGCATGATTGACTATAAAACCTGCGATATTGACAAGATATCAAACCGGGCACAGTCTTGTCTTGACGGTATCCGTGTTATTTTTAAGAAAAGTGACCAGGATGGTGCTCTTGAATTTCTTGGAAAAATTAAAGAAAAGGGCTACAATATATTTGTCAACCCGGTTTCAACTACCGAGTACGCCGAAGATGAAATTATTACTTTGATTGAAAAAATTAATGAAATAAATCCTTACGCTGTTTCCATCGTGGATACTTACGGATTGATGCATTCGATTGAATTAATGAATTATATTGATATTTTTGATTCAAAATTGAACGAAGACATTATACTTGGTTATCACGCTCATAATAATTTTCAAATGGCTTATGCTAATTCCATTTTTTTGATGGAAAGAATCACAAACCGGACCATTAGCATAGACGGTTCCTTGTATGGTATGGGTAAAAGCGCAGGTAATGCCTGCACCGAATTGTTGGCAATGTATATGAATAAGTTTTGCGGCAGGGATTTTTGTATACATCAAATTCAAGAAGCTATTGATGTTGACATTCTAAAAGAATTTAATAAAAAGCCATGGGGTTATAATTTCGAGTACTATGTTGCCGCACTAAACGACTGTCACCCAAGCTATGTACATCATTTGACAAACAAAAAGACCCTTTCAACAAAATCAATAAATGATATTTTGAGTGGAATATCGATGGATAAAAAATTAATCTACGATGAGAAGCTTATTGAAACCCTTTATTTGCACTATAATAATAATTATTGCAATGATGCGCAAGTTGCCGAAGCACTAAAAAAAGAGTTTTCGGACAGAAAAGTACTTCTTTTGGGACCAGGAAAAACATTGGTCGATAATTACCCCGCAGTAGATTCGTTTATTCAAAAAAATAAGCCGCTAATTATTTCTATAAATTTCATAATTAAATCATTTCCTATAAATTATGTGTTTATGGGTAACGCAAAGCGCTACAGCCAGTTTTTCCATGAAATGTACAGAGACGACACGGATGCAAAAATTATCTGCACATCCAATATAACCGAACCTGGAAATAAATTTGACTATGTTGTCAATTACTCCGCACTACTTGCCGAAAATCCTGTTATCCGCGATAATCCACTAATAATGTTTCTACAGCTTCTCAAAAACATCGCCGTAACCGAAATATGGATGGCTGGTTTTGACGGATACACACAGGATAATTCAATAAATTATTATACGGATTACATCAGATTATTATTCTGCCAGGACAACGTAGTTTTACGTAATGAGGCCATTAAAGACTGGCTGACAGATAATTCGAGTGCTATACAAGTCAACTCACTAACACCAACAAGGTATTTATGATGCTAAAAGTGATTTGGGATTTAGATGGAACGCTCATTGATTCCGCCGTAGATGTGGTAGAGTGTCTTGAGCTTGCAATAAACGAATCCGGGGTGGATATTTCAAGGCAAATAAAACCATTTGCTATCGGCGCTACAATCGACGTAATTTTCAAAGAATCTTTTCCGCCAGAAATGGTATCAAACGAAATTACGTTGAAAGTAATTAAAGCGTTCAGGAGGATTTACGACAATTCTGATTTCAACAAAACCAAACCATTCCCTGGTATAAATGAAATAATTCAGGATACGGCAAATTTCGAGCACCATATTGTCACCAATAAACCGGATATGCCCACAAAAAGAATTATAAATAAGTTGAATTGGTCAAGATATATTTCCGGCATTAACACACCTTATACCATACCAGGGGAAATACGGTTAAAACAAGAAATATTTAAAGATATCGTTTGTAAAAATGGCGGAGAATATGTTGGCATAGGTGACACGAAAAATGATTGTCTGGCGGCAAAAAAAAGTAAAATTACCGCCGTTGGTATTTTATGGGGAACCGGAACAAGAGAGGATCTGACAGCCTATTGTGATTTTGTTTTTGAAAATACCAAACAATTGAAAAACTTTTTGTATGGATCATAAACCAAGGGTTTTACTTGTTGTAAATGACCAAAATCAGCCGGACTAATACTTCGAATAATTACCACTATCCCGCAAGGAGCAGTCACTCTTATCTCACTCATCGTAGAAAGGATGCTTTTATGGAAATGTCTTGCCGTTTGTGCGAGGAAGCAGTAACCGACATTATTATGGTATTAGAAAAAATGCCGAAAGCGGCACAATATTTTTTGTATGAGAGCGAATTAGATGATGATGTTCCCATAAATATGAATATTTGCCAATGTAAATACTGTGGACTTGTACAATTGGACGGTTCACCCGTTGAATATTATAAAGATGTGATAACTGCTGCATCATTTTCTGAAACAACAAAAAGCTTTCGGTTGAGCGAAATCAGTGAAATGGTAAGCAAACATCAACTGAAAGGCAAACGTGCCATAGAAATAGGATGCGGCGAAGGTGCCATGCTCGACATATTAAACGAAGCTGGATTAAGCGCAACCGGACTGGAGCATGGGGCGAGTTCTGTTATGATAGGTCAATCTTTAGGAAGAAATGTAATTGAAGGGTTTTTAGAAGAGGGTTTTACACTGGATGAAGAGCCCTTTGATTTTTTTCTAATATATAATTTTTTGGAGCATCTGCCAGACCCCAATAGAATGATTAAAGCGGTTAATACTATAACTACTGATGATGCGGTGGGCTATGTTACCGTGCCAAACCTCGACCATCTATACGATACTCAGTGCAGTTATGAGTTTGTTGCAGACCACTTGTCCTATTTTACCGAATATACCATAAAATTCGCTTTTTATAAAAACGGTTTTAATATTTTAGAATGTTACAGGATAAACAATAATAACGACATAGTTGTGAAAGTGAAAAAACGTAAGGTCGCCAGTATATCGGAAATGTTTCAGGAAGTTGAAATTCTGATATTGAAATTGCAGGGGCTTGTAGCGTCATATCACCAGCAAAATAAAAAAGTAGCGATTTGGGGAGCGGGGCATAGGACACTGGCACTGCTTGCTTTGGCGGGGGTGGACAAAATTGCCTATGTGGTGGATTCTGCCAAATTTAAACAAGGTAAATACACGCCAATTCTCCACAAGCCTGTCGTGTCGCCAGAACAGTTGATAAAGGCCCCCGTTGACTTGGTTATCGTTATGGTTCCGGGGATATATCCCGACGAAGTAATCAAGATTATTGAAAGCATGGGGATTGAATCGGAAGTTGCTGTTTTGAAAGGAAACGAAATTTCATTTGTCCGCAGTTTACTATTGTGATTGGCAAAAATTAATTTGAACAACCGCCTGTTTGCAATGTTAGCAAAGTATCACAATCACCCATCATTACAATATGAGGAGGAAATATTATTAAAGCGAAAATCCAAGCAAGGGTTGCATCCGCGCCCAAAATAAAACTTCAGGATGTTGTGCCGCTTGCCACTCCGTTTACAGCACATATCGACATATGCAATGTATGCAATTTTAAGTGTAAATTCTGCTTTCAGGCGGACGACGAGGCCATAAAAAGTAAGGGCTTGAAGCGCGGGTTCATGAAATATGAGATTTTCTGCAAAATATGTGATGATTTATCGGCGTTTCCGGAAAAGCTTAAAAAAGTAAAAATTGGTGTATTAGGCGAGCCGACGCTTCATAATCAGCTCCCCGAAATGATAACGTATGTAAAAGCAAGTAATTGCGCAGACATAGTAGAGATGTTTACCAACGCGTCAATGCTCAAACCGGAGCTATGTCATAAAATCGTTGGAGCGGGGCTTGACAGGATCAATATTTCAATCGAAGCGGTTGAGGACGCAAATTATAAGGAAATCACACAATCTAATGTAAATTTTAAAGAAATTGTAAAAAATGTGCAGTACCTTTACGAAAATCGTAAGCAGCTTAAATTGTATGTGAAAATTGCCGACACGGGGCTTTCAGATGAGGAAAAGCATAAATTTTACGATATTTTCGGTAATATTTGCGATGAAATATTTATCGAAATTGTAACACCACAATGGTCGGAATCAAATAAACTGGGGCTTAAGCTGGCGGGTATATATGGTCAGGAGATCACACGACGCAAATATGTTTGTCCGTATATTTTTATGCATATGCAATTCGTTTACGATGGCACAATTGTGATCTGTCCGATAGACTGGGCAACGAGCATCCCTCTCGGCCATGTGTCCGCAGATAGCATAATTGACGTTTGGAATGGGGACTTGCTAAGAAAAAATCAAATACTGCATTTGGAAAAAAAGCGTTTTGAAATACCGTTCTGCCAAAATTGCTCTGCGTCGGAAACATGCTGCCTGGACGATTTAGACGATGACGCGGAGGAAATTTTGCAAAGAATTTTGAAAAGGTAAAGGCGTGAATATACCCATAGTAAGTTTCTGTATTCCCACATTCAATCGCATAAATCAGGTGTACAGTTGCGTCCAAAAACTTCTCGCATATAAAGGGGATGATATAGAGGTTGTCGTTTCTGACAACGGTTCTCCCGATGGCACAATGGAGCGGCTTTCGCACATAAAAGATAAGCGGTTTTTACTTACAGGTTTTTCGCAAAATATGCTTTATACAGCAAATTTACTAAATGTAATCAAAAATGCGAAGGGCGACTTTGTGTTTTTGTTAAGTGATGAGGACACGGTTGTTATTGAAAATATTCCAGTTTTAATTGATATAATAATGAAATTTGGCGCTGATGCATCCATGATTTTAGGTTCGGGAATAGGAGCAGATTCTGCTCCGTATACCCTGGGGTTTTTCACCAAAGGCTATCACGCTTATAAGAAGCATGCATTTACGCATGGCTATATGACTGGAATCATTCTGAACAGAAAAATGCTCGACTATAACGATGAAAATATGAAGAGATTTGATTTCCATTACTACCTATATCCGCATATTTTACTGGTAACCGAGGCTACACTAAAAGGAACCGTTATAACAGTAAACAGAGTTTTTACCATTCAAGGGAACGTGGAATTTATAGACTTCTCTGATAAGAATTTCAGCGGTGTTTATAAAGGAAAGCATTTTTTGGACCACGAAAATGTAATAGTTGGATTAAAGGAAATATTGCTCCACTTAAAACTTTCGAATTTTAACGATATAGAAAAAGCGTCCCTGTACTTCGGTTTCATTATTTCGCAGGCTTATCACGCGGTATACGCAAAAATCAACAGATTAGATGATGTAGAGTATGCCAAGCTGTACAATTACAAGTCAGAAGGCGACAAGAGTACACTTGAGATTTATGAAACAGTGATTAACTGGGGATACGACCATATTATTGACTTGGTGGATAACACATTTACCAGAGAAGCGGCATCTATGTGGCCGGAGCTACTGACTATGGGGGATGAGGAGTTCTTGCATATTTACGAGAGCGAAAATAAAAGCCCGTCCCAGTACATTGTAGCAAATCATGTCATTCATGCCAGAATGATGATGATGCAGCTGGGAAATCGCTTCGACAATATTTCCCTGTACGAAGCAGTCAATAACTACTATGTTAAATTTGATGTCGCCAAATTGTACTTCCTTTCGCAAAATTATGATAAGGCCCGTGAAATATTCTCTTGTTTGGCGGATGGTATTAAAGTGCCACCCAACATAAAAATTTCATCATTCTATTACCATGCGTTATGCAACTATTCTTTGTCAAATTATTTATCAGCCAGACAGCTATTCGAGGAAACAAGGCGCATTACCATGGAACTGACAAACAAAGAACACAATAAAGCAGTTGAATACATTCAAAAAATCGCACAAGAGGAGAGAAAAAAATGAAAGTATTACTTGTATATCCATTTAACCTTTTAGACTCAAAAGGCAGGAAAGACGAACCGAGAATACCTCTCAGCATAACCTACATCGGAGCTGCGGCCAGGAAGGCCGGTCATGATGTTACCCTCTTGGATTTAAGGGTCAAACAACAAAAAATGACAAATTATCTGCCGCAAGATTTCGATTCCGCAGATTTAAGCATACTGCTTGAGCTTTTGGAAAAACAGATAGAGCAAAAGAAAACACAAATGGTTGGAATAAATTGTTTGTTTTCTGCTGTATTTCCATCGGTAATTCGAATAGCGAAATTCATAAAAAAGGTGAATCCGAAAATAGATGTAATTATCGGCGGCATACACCCCACACTTTTTACTGAGCAAATAATGGAAAAGTATTCGGACTGTATAGATTATGTGAGCATAGGCGAATCAGAAAATCAATTTGTCCAATTGTTAAATGCACTGGACAAAAGTGGGGTGGACACTCCTGATTACATAGCATTATCAAAAATCGAAGGCATCGCCTACAATGAAAACGGAAAACTTAAAATCAATCCTAAACGGAATTATTTGGAAAATTTGGACGAGCTTGATTTTCCAGCCGTCGATCTTTTGAACATGGAAGATTATTTTATTGATACGAGCGGTTGGCACAGCCCGAAAGGAATCAATATTAAAACTGCCGTTCCTATTACAACAAGCCGTTCGTGTCCAAAAATGTGTAATTTTTGCAGTATGCATCTTCTGCACGGAAAGAGGATTCGCTACCGTTCCCCTCAAAATGTAATCAAAGAACTAGAGTTCTACGCTGGCAAATATGGCTTGCGTTATTTTAATTTTACAGACGATAATTTAACATTAAATAAAAAAAGAACCATTGAGCTAATGGACTTGATTGTAAAAAGTGGTTTAAACATCAGTTTTTCAACAGAAAATGGGGTTTATATAAACTCACTTGACGAAGAGGTGCTAGATGCCATGTCAGCGGCAGGGCTTGCGAGGTTGCACTTGGCTTTTGAAACTGGTTCTGACTACATTCGGAACGAGGTAATAGGAAAAAACTTATACAACACAAAAATCAACGAACTGGCGGAAATATTAAGTCTGCCAAAATACAACCACATTTACCTGAACGGCTACTTTTTACTTGGCTTACCCGAAGAAACTGAAGAGACCCTGAACGAAACCTTTGACTTAATCAAAAGCTTCCCTTTGGATGACTATTCACTGTTCTACGCAACCCCCTTCCTAGGTACCAAATTATACGAACAATGCTTCAATGAAGGGCTGTTTACGAAAGACTATTTTTACGATAAGGCAAAAATGGTCGAGCAAACCGATGTGGGCATGCTCATCATGTCCGATCCGCACATTAAACCATACAATCTCAGTGTCGAGACATTAATCAAGTATAGGGATATTATGCAAGAACACTTGACTAAAATCAGAACAGAATCCGGCTTGCCGCGGAGTAGCCCTCTTAGATATAGACCCTAAGAGCCAAAAGAAAGGTAAAACGGTGGTTTTATGAAAATACTAGTTACTGGTTCCAATGGTTTTTTGGGTAGAAATATTAAAGAACATTTGGAGTTGTCGTATGAGACCCATTCTCCTAAACGGGCAGATTTGAATTTACTTGATGAAAAAGCGGTCGAGGAGTATCTTGGTGCCCACGTATTTGATTTGGTTATTCATTGCGCCGTTAAAATTACTGCTTTGGATGAAAATATCCGGATGTTTTATATTCTTGAAAAACATTCCAACCTTTACGGCAGGATGTTTTCTTTGGGTTCAGGGGCGGAATTTTCCACGACGCATTACATTCCGAAAATGGGGGAAGACTACCTTGGTAAGAATACCCCATCTGATACATATGGGCTTTCCAAGTATGTGGTCGCTCGATTTATCGAGTCGTCAAGGAAGGAAATATTCAATTTAAGACTTTTCGGTATTTTTGGAAAATACGAAGACTACACCAGAAGATTTATTTCAAATAACATATGCCGTGCTTTGGCGGGGTTACCGATTTCGCTTAATCAAAATATGTTTTTCGATTTTCTATATATAAATGATTTTTTAAAGCTATTGGATATGTTTATACACAAGGAAAGCTTGAAATATAAAACATACAATGTATGCACAGGATTTGCACCAGACCTTTTGAGTATCGGGGAAATTATCCGGGAGGCAACCGGAAGCACGCAAGAAATACTTGTCGCTTCCCCGGGGCATAAACCGGAATATTCTGGAAATAACAGAAGGCTACTTAGTGAAATTAATGGATTTGAATTTACGCCGTTGAAAAACTCTGTTTTTGAATTGCATAATTGGTATAAAGAAACGGAAGATAGTGCGATTGAAGCATATATTAAGTCCTTACAATTTGGCATTCAATAGCAAAATGAAAGTGGCGAGAGTATGTCTGTTATGGGAGGTATAATGTATCATGAATAAACAACTCATTTTTTATGGTGCCGGTAACTATGCAAAATCTGCGTTAGACAAACTTGTTGATTTTGGATATGTTCCTACTTGTTTTGCGGATGCTGATGCCAGTAAGCATTATAAAAAAATCTCCACATCAAATGGTTTAGAATACGAAATTCTTCCTTTACATGAGGCTATTGATCTATATCCTAATTATGAGCTGGTTATTACGGTTATCAAGGCCTCATTCTCTGAGGTTCGCCGGGAGTTAATTCAAAGCGGTGTTAGTTCGGAGTATATCAGTCCTCCGCCTTTTTACAATCTTGATTCTTTACCTTTGCTTACCCTGATTCAAAAGCAACTATCCGGTAGTATAGTAAAGAAAGTTGAGATTTCGGAAAGTAATGCTACATTAACGATAGATATAATCTCAGACGGCAGGGATTTTAAGATGCTTGTTTCTGACGATTTTAACAACGAAGCTAATACATGTTTTTATGGCAAGCACCATGAAGCTGAAGAAACATTAATGATGAACCGAATATTAAGTATGCTACCAAGCAAATCCACGATTTTTGACGTGGGTGCTAATACAGGCTTCAACACGCTGTGTTTTAAGACAATCTACCCTTATATGGACGTTCACGCATTTGAGCCCATTCCACATACTTACGAAATATTATCGAAGAATATGCAAATTAATAATCTTAATGCCATAGCAAACAATATCGGGCTTTCGGATAAGGAAGGAACAGTTGAGTTCTTTTTTCATCAGAAGTTTAGCGGTGCTGCATCTATGAAAAATGTTACAGGATATGTCGTTCCAGACTTTGCGGATTCTGTGGAAAAAATATCATGTAGGGTAAAAACATTGGATTCATATGTAATAAGCAGAAATGTCAGAAAAGTGGATTTTATTAAATGCGACACGGAAGGGTCGGAGCTGTTAGTCTTCCAAGGCGGAATTGATACAATAAAATCATCTAAGCCAATAGTATTTTCTGAAATATTTCACTCCGCGCATTTTGGATACTCTAACAATGACATTGTCTTATTCTTCAAAGAAATTGGTTATCTATGCTTCGTCATCGAAAACAATCGCCTTTCATTTGTCGAATCAATTACAAAAGAAACAAAGAAAACCAATTTTATATTTATTCACGAAACAAGTATTAAATCTTTAAAAGAGCTAATTTGTGACTAATCTAATTATTTCACCCGAAGGGATGATCTTATTATGGAAAGTAAAAAACCATTAATTTTTTATGGAGCAGGTAGATATGCTGAAAGTCATTTGCATCAATGGATAAAAAAAGGGATTTGCCCTGCTTGTTTCGCTGATATTGATGAAAAAAAGCATTTTCATCAGATTACGTTAAAGGGAGTCTCTCCTGAGGGGGGGACGGGGTATGACATCTTACCTCTTAATGAAGCGATAAAAAGATATCCCGATTATGAAATATTTATTTCGGCGTCTTATGATTTTCCTTTGATAATGGATTATTTATTAGACAAGGGAATAGAAAGAACACGTTTTTACAGATTACAAAGTGGTTCAAAATGGTGTCCGGTACTCGGAACTGATTTTATTATTCATGGGCCGGGCGTTCAAACGTGCTGTAGAGTGGGCGCTTTTTGCTTGCCAAGCAAAGGTAATATCATAGATGATTTAAAGCAATATAAATCTTACTGCGATTTCTTAATTAATCAATTGAATGATGATAATGGTTTATACACTCCTTGCGAAGATTGTTATATGCTCTGTGATGGAAAAAATAGAAATGAAGATAAAATAAAAACTGTTAATCTTTCATCCGGGCTTCCGGGTGGAGACCATTGCAATTTCACTTGCGTGTATTGTGTTTACGGGAAAGAATTCAATCATTATAGAAGAGACGACAATGTTTCTGAAATTTTTCAATATCTTCAAGAAAACATCAAACCGGAACATATTGCATATGCTTGTGGAGAAATTACGATATCTCCGTATCGGGATAGAATTTTACAATTATGGAAAGAAAATAAACTGAAGGGACAAATTTTAACAAACGCAGCAATCTACAATCAAGATATTTTTGATTTATTAGCAACCGGACAAATAAGTATTAACTGCTCCATTGATGCCGGAACAAGAGAAACTTTTGAGAAAATCAAAGGGAAAGATTGTTATTACAAGGTATTGGATAATCTAGAAAAATATGCTTCTTCAGGTGGAAAAATCCAACTTAAATATATTTTGCTGAATGGTATAAATAGCAATGAGCATGACATTATGGGTTTTATTCAATTCAGCAAAAAAATTGGCGCCGAAGTTGTATTATCGCCTGATAATCGCAAATCAAACGAAAAGATGTCGCATGATGAATACGATTTATTTATGCGATTTATAAATTGTTGTAAGCAATATGAAATTAATTATTCAATAATTGAAGCGTATTCACCTGAAGATTTAGATGCGATTTCAGAGGTTTAAATGGAGGTTAATATGAACTTTTTATTTATTGTTCCGAGAACAATGGGTTACGCCGTTTATCCTACCGGTGTGGCTTATGTGGCCGCGAGTTTAAAAGCACATGGATATAATACATTTGGTTTAAATCTTTTTTACGAAGATGATATTGATACAGCGATAAAGAAAAAAGTGGGTAGTTGCAATATAGATGTCGTATGTATGGGCGGTCTTTCGAGAGAATATTCGAAAATCGAAGAAATTGTCCTATCTTTAAGAAAAATTGAAAAAAGAGTAGTGATAATTATTGGTGGGGGGCTGTTAAGTACAGAACCGGAGCTTATCATGGAAAATATAGATATTGACATAGGTGTTATCGGCGAAGGGGAAGTAACCATTTGCGAACTGGCTGATGCGCTGAAAAACAAAACTGATTTAAACATAATAAACGGCATTATTTTTCGAGATTCAATAATAAACATTTCAACGCCCGCACTTTTGAATAACGGCAAACTAATTAAAACGCAAGCCCGAAAAGAAATGCTGAACATCGACGACATTCCCTATCCCGATTACGAATTACTTGGGTTTGGGACGGACCCCGCTTCAATTGTATCTTTAGCAATTGTTGCCAGTCGTTCCTGTCCTTATAGTTGTACTTTCTGCTATCACCCAAGCGGGACGAAGTATAGGCAGAGAAGTCTCGATAGTATTTTCAATGAGATTGATTACTGGGTCAAAAAATATGTGAATTTAAAAGAAATTGGCCTCTATGATGAGTTGTTTGCGCGTGATAAAAAAAGGCTCATGGGTTTTTGCAAACGCATGAAAACCTATGAAAACTTAATATGTTCGGGGTTGCAATTGAGGGTAGATGATGTAGATGAAGAAATTATCGCACAGTTAAAAGACATTGGCGTAAGAGAAATCAGTTATGGCTTAGAAAGCGCGGATAATAACATTCTAAAAAGTATGAATAAGCATATTACAATTGAACAGATTGAAAAAGCCCTCGAAATAACACACCGGGCAGGGATACTAATCCAAGGAAATTTTATATTCGGCGACGTTGAAGAAACTATGGAAACGGCATCGAACACTATTTCATGGTGGTTGAAACACCCTCAATATCGAATAAATTTAGGCCCCATCCAAACATTCCCCGGCACAAAATTATATGAACATGCAGTTAAGAATGGAATTATTAGTAATAAAGTGCAGTTTTTACAAGGTATGTGTCCCACGGTTAATGTGTCAAAACTTAGCGAAAGCGAATTTGAGCGATTGTTAGAAACGCTGACGGCTTTAGTCGGTTTACACGAGACCGTTCCAACTGAACGTATTTATTCGTACACGCCTGACGGGAAGATTTCATTGTCTTATAAATGTGGCGTTTGCGGCGGGTCGATGCTTGTAGATGGTTTTAATATTATTGACATACGTTCCCATCCATGTCCTTATTGTAAATCATTTATAAGGTTTAATAAGGAGACATTTTTTGCGAGGGGAAGCATAACCAGCGGTATAATCGATACTTTAATCGATTGTCATTTTTCTGTTTATGCGGAGCGGAATAAGAAAATAGCAATATGGGGAACAAAGGAAAAAGCGGATTATTTAATGTATCACTCAGCGAACTTACGCTCGTGTGTGTCAATGGTTGTTGACACATATAACTTAACAACGGATGACAAGGGCAACGAAATTGGCAAAGTATTTTGGGGTCATACCGTATTGAGTCCGAATTCATTAATAATGGAGCAAGAAGTAGATTGCATACTTATCGCATCGGTTGCAAACAGAGCAAGAATTGCTGATGTTATAAAAAATACTTATAAATTAAGAGCAGAGATAATTGATATTTAAATACACGAGGAGATATTACATGAAAACAATAATCCTCGCCGGCGGGCTTGGCACACGTATTAATACAGAAAACTATCTTCGCCCCAAACCTATGGTAGAAATAGGCGGCCAGCCCATTCTCTGGCATATCATGAAATATTATTCGCACTTTGGTTTTCATGAATTTATTATTTGCTGCGGTTACATGGGGCATATGATAAAAGAGTATTTTGCCGACTATTATATGCACCGCTCGGATATTACATTTGACTTTACCGAAAATAATAAAATGACGGTACACACAAATGTGGCGGAGCCATGGAAAGTCACACTGGTGGATACGGGCCAAAACACCCAAACAGGCGGCCGCATACGGCGCATACAAAAATACGTCGGCGATGAACCCTTCTTGCTAACCTATGGTGACGGAGTAAGCGATATAAACTTGAGCTCACTGCTGGCACAACATAAAAGTTCTGGCGGGATAGTCACCATCAGCGCAATCCAACCGGGCGGTCGATTCGGCGTTTTGGATTTTGGTGAAGGTAATAGGCTGATTGGCTTCCGCGAAAAAGCCAAAGAAGACGGCGGGTGGATAAATGCCGGATTTATGGTGATGGAACCAGAGATTTTTAATTACATTGATAATGATTCGTGTGTGTTGGAAGATAGGCCGTTTAAGCAACTAAGCCAAGAGCAAAAAATGAACGCCTACCGTCATTATGGGTATTGGCAATGTATGGATACCCAACGCGACAGGGGGTTTTTGGAAGAGCATTGGCGGAACGGGGCGGCGCCTTGGAAGTTGTGGGAATGAGCTTCTCGGAAAGACTTAAGTGCTATCTTCAAATCAACAAGTCATAGCAAAACAACCATAGAATTTTGCTTTTATTAGTGGTAGAATATGTTATATGAAGAAGCGGGAAAAGCAGATAATTGCCATAGACGAGGCCGGAGATACGGGATTTAAGAAAGGCTCCAGTCGTTATTTTGTTGTTGCCTGTGTGGTTTTTGATAACGAATCGGAAGCAGCATTAGCATCGGCTATTATAGAGAATCAAATTCAACGGCTTGGGTGGTATGGTAAAGCTGAGTTTAAGTTCCATCAAACTCAGAAAAAACATATACTTGACTTGTTTAAAAGGTTAAAAGATGTGAAGTATAGTGTTGTCGCTACTATTATTGATAAAACCACATTGGACGGGTCGGTCAAGCCAAATACATTTTACAATGAGTCGATAAGAGACACTTTATTACTTTGCGAACCATGGGAAGCCAAAGTACGACTTGATGGTCGGCACGAGCAAAACTATACAAGAAATGCAGTTGCTCATTTCAGGAAATCTGTTAACCAAGATAAGGATAAACGAAAAGTAATCCACTTTCGTTTTGTCGATTCGACGGATAATACTTTGGTCCAACTGGCAGATTTGGTTGCGGGGTCAGTGCTTCGCTCGACCAATAAGAGCAAAACCGACAGCCAAGACTATCTTAGGGCCCTAAAAAGTAAAATCAAATTGATAAATACCATAAAATAACGAAAACAACCCCTAGGCTTTCGCCAAGTTCGCCGTCCGGCGCCATTTCGGGGTTGTTTTCGTTATTTTATGG
>Ga0099364_10001235_pt1 | contig 42685 bp, 32 predicted proteins | sample TergutTh196P3_FD_73070 | JGI IMG/M metagenome (GOLD analysis project Ga0099364, IMG submission 73070) | Microcerotermes parvus P3 segment gut microbial communities from Pointe-Noire, Republic of the Congo - Th196 P3 | ecosystem: Host-associated > Arthropoda: Insects > Digestive system > Gut ...
AAGAGATGAATAAGATAACCACGGCATAAACCGCATGATTGCGGTAGGGAAGAAGCTAGGGCTTCTTCCCTTGCCTTTGTTTAATTTGTTGGGAGTATTCGAGGGATTGGGATTGTTGGGGTTCGTGGGAATATGGGGATTCGTAGGATTATTTGGCTTTTTAGAATTATCGGGATTTTCACCACCATTTGTAATCATTTTATTTTTATTTAGCAACTTAGCTCTAATATTGAACATATAACCTCCTGTATACATTGCCATTATATGTCATTTTAATCCAAAATGCAAGTCTTGCGTTTTTAACTGTGTATTCGGTAAAGCAAGCAACATAAAATAAATTCAATAACACGCATCCTGTAACGCTTTTGGACGGTCTGCTCACTACTATTTGCGAATACTCGATTTTTGCAGCTTCGCTACTTCACAGGCAAATTCTTTGTCTAATCCTTGACTTTCCCGATATATAATATCACTGTGCATAACAGCATTAAATTTAACACCTTGCTACATCTGTGTGTTTCCGCTCGGTTTTCCACGTTGTCAAATTTTTGAAATAATCGGCGTTCGGATAGTGGTTGAGGATATGACTTACACGCCCATACGGCGTGTACACATAGGAAAGGAATCCCCATCTATGAATAAGAAAACGTCTAAACAAAGGACAACATATAACCACATTTCAAGCCGAACGTGCATTGCTATTTTTCCACGCATAGGGGAGCATTGTTCCCGACACAATTCCCGAAAAACCAGTAATACGATATGCCCGCCATTTTATGACAAAACATGTGGTATAATAAGAATGTATACACATAGAATTTGTTGCGTTAGCAATATTTTCTGCCCATTAAAGGGCGGTTTGGTCGCAGAAACGCTGACGCGTCTATGTGTATACACCCAAACCGCCCTTTTTGATTTCAAGCGAAAGGAGAATTATGGAGCAGAAAACTAAAGAAGCAGATATACGTCTACTAAGCGTTAAGGAGGCGTGTGGCAGGCTTGGTATCGCTCATTGGAAATTTTACGATTTAGTCCACCAACACGCCATAAAAACTGTCAGAATCGGCAAGCGAAGGCTTATCAGTACCCGCGCCATTGAAGATTTTATTAACAAGCAGGAGCGACATGGGGCGTAGGTGTCTACCAACACGGAACAGCGGAAACCCAACGCGCCGCTATTTCTGCCATTAAGGAACGATTGTTTAGAACGTAAATTTAGAGGCGGGCAGTCAATAATGAGTGCAGTATAGAATCAGACCTAATTCAACAGAAGCTGCTGTTTTCGGACAGTGGCTTTTGCTGTCAGACGGAACAACTGCTGTCAAAATGGCTGTCAAAGCTATAAATTGGCTCGTGAAAACACTATGTAAAATGAGCCTTTTCGGCTCATTTTACAGTAGTAATAATCTTGGTAGCGGGGAATGGATTTGAACCACTGACCTCTTGGTTTTGAGCTTTGACAAATGCGCCGTTTTATGGCATTTTACTACTGTAAGATGTTTTCTGGCGGACTGTGTTAGACACTAAAATAATGTGTAATTGCTGTCAAAATGGCTGTCAATTTTTAGGTTTTTTCTATTTGTCCATGCAAGAAAAAACCCACCATATCGGTGGGTTTTTGGTCGTTGTTAGATGTTGTTAATATGTGCGAGGAAAAAAGTCTTGCTACCAAACAATAGCAGTAAGCTACTCCCCCACCGCAAGGCTCAAGCCCCCATATGAACTTGCATGGTCATCCGACCTGCCCAACTTGAGCCGACCAACATCGCTCACATACATGTCCGACACGAAGCGCCCATCGGTAGTTTCGATGAATCCGTCGTCAGAAAATTGCGGGAACATTGTGAACGTATATTCGCCATCATTGTAGTCGAGCAAGCCTTTTGTTCCATCTTCGCTTTCGGAAGCAAGAACTATCTGTGCCGAAATGTAAGCTACTGGCGACAAGTAGGTTGTACCTTCTTTTTCGGTGAAGAACTCCTTGGCTTTGGCAATTTGCTCGAAAATATAGGTGCTTGTAAAGAATAATCCGTCTTTACCTTCACCGCGCAGCATGACAAACAGTTGGGCTTCATCTCCCAGTCCATAGTCTCCAAAAACTTCCTTCGTTTCGCTCCAAAGCGACCCCCAACGCCATTCATTGTCCCATTCGCAGCCTTTTTTCTTGCGAGTTTGATGTAGTTTTTCAAGCAAACCCTCGAAAGTATATTCGGATACTGCCGGGACGTAAACAAGCATGAGTTGTTCGGTGTCGTAACCAAGGGCAATGGCTTTTTTAAGCACATAGGTGGCCGTTGGTATCCAAGTATTAACGAACGCTTCCGTTTCATCGGGTGCGAAAATATTCGCAATACGATTGAGCCTTTCTGATACTTCTGATACTTTCATGTAAATCGCTCCTTTGGAATTTAGGGCTTTGCCCTTTGGATTTTTGGGATTCTAAGCACGCAAAAAAGCCCATAGTCGTGTTGACCTACGGACTAAACTAACAACTGTTAATGTGCGAGGGAATTGTGTTTTTGAATTGTAATTTTCCCCTAAAGCAGACAATATTTCTTATTATCTGCCCCTATTATAGCACAAATGGCATAAAATGTCAATAGTTTTGACTGAAATGTGCTGCAAATACAGCTAAAATGTGTTGCAAATCACCTAAAAGAGGTCTTTTTTTACATAAATCTAACTGTAGGCAATAAATTTAATCCAATTACCCAGCTGGCGGCATGTGTTCAAAAATTGATGAATGTTATAAAAATACGTGAAAAAAGTGTAATGCAGATGTGACAGATACGAATTGTTTTTACCATTACGTCATATTTATACCATCCACTGCATAGCTGACGAAAATTACCGGTAATCAGTTTGTGTCCCTTTGTCCGCTCTCGCATATGTCCGCTATCACATATCTTGACAAAAATTTCATTATCTCATATAGAGTAGTCGCATCCTCAACACTTCGCCGTTTCAAAAATCCTATGAACTCATTCAATAGCGAATCCATTTCGCTCAGTCTTTCTTCGGTCGCCCCAAATATCAGCGAATCTGCCGATACATCTAAGGCTGTTAAAATGTTGATGAGTGTACGCATACTGGGGCTTTTGTCCCCACGTTCAAGCTGTGCTATATAATCTTGGGCTGTATCAGCTTGATTTGCCAACGCATTGCGTGTTAAGCCCTGCTTTTCCCTTTCGTGCCGTAGCCTTGAACCAAAGCTCGTTAGCCATTCTTCATATTTAATCATCTTGTCTACCGCCTTAGATAATGAGTATATAGTGCTGCGGGAAATAATTTAACTATTGCACATAGCATTATTTTATGATATTATGTTCGTGTCTAGAATTATTGTGTCCAAGAAACTTGTAATAAATGCGGGTTCAAATCATATCTCTTAGATTCTCATTTGGCGAATTAGCAGAAGTTCATTCGCTGGAGTTTAATAGTGTGTCATGGCTAAAATTTGGCGAACGGGAAGTTAAAAGAGTATATTATGTGGTTTTACATTCTAGCTTTATAAAATTGATGATTCAGTGGCGTTTAGGAACAAATCAACCATATGCAAATAGCTTTAACAGAATCAAAGCAATGTAGATATAAAAGAAAACCTATAATAAAATGTTAAATGGATTAATATTCATTACTATATGCAGTGTATTTTTACAGGAAATCCATTAAAATACCTATTGAGGGGGAGTTATCACATATGAGTAATTTATTTTTATTTGTGACAGCTAACAAATATGAAAAATCAGCCTTTGAAAATAAATTTATATCAGAAAGTAAAGATTTTATTAAAGGCAAATCCTATAAAATCGGTAAACTGGGATTATACAATGTTGCGCATATTCACATAGATGAGCAAGGCTATACAAACCCTGCATCAATACCACTTGTTGGCGAACTAGCCAAAATAATAAATCCAATTGCCGTTATAATGGTTGGCATTGCATTCGGAGTCGATGAGTATAAACAAGCAATTGGTGATGTTTTAGTTTCTAAGAAGATACTGCCTTATGACACCGAACGCATAAAAGAATCTTCTAATGAATATAAAGAAGACTCAAAAGAAACCGGATTTCAACTTTTTAATGCATTTAGCGATAGTGATGACTGGGATTACTATATTGGGAGTAAGAGAGCGACGGTATATAAGGGAGCTATCCTTACCGGTTCAAAACTTATTAACAACTATGAATTTAGAAACAAACTTTTAACTGACTTTAAATCATATCAGCCCATCGGTGGCGAAATGGAATCTTATGGTGTTTATTCCCTGTGTCGCTTGCATGGAATAACAGAATGGATAATTGTTAAAGCGATTTGTGATTGGGCATACCATAAGGATTTATGTAAAGATAAATATCAAAAGATAGCTTCCGAGTCTGCTGTTGATTACTGCTATTATATTTTTTCACAAAAAGGAGTTTTCGGTTCTCTTATTGAATCCGGAACAGTTGCGGATTTAAATCCAACAATCCCGCTTGACCATGAACCAAAACAGTTTAATGCCTTACCAAGTACCCCTGCACAGCCAGGCTCAATGATAGTTTCAGGCAATACTGTCAACGCTATGTTTGTTGCTCAAACACTTACAATAAGTGAAGGGGGAATACATTTTGGGGGAAAGAAGCAAGCCTAAGGATTCAAGCAATGTAACGATTTCAGTTACAGGCAATCAGTCGCATAACTTAATCGTAGCTCAATATGCTCATTTTGACAAAAGATTTTCAAATGAAGTAAACAACGGAAATGTTAAAGTAGTGTTTGCAAACAGCAATTTATCCGATATCCGGCAAGTCCAAACAGATTATATATATTATCCGGAATTTGAAATTGAATCCATGAATGGGTCTTTGAAGCTGATAAATTACAGCCCGAATCATATATTAAATTTAAAATTACTCCTTTTTTTATGTGATTGCATAGTTCTGCCCCCTTCACATTTAATAGAAACATCCCTTTCAAACATCATTTTAATGGGTAATTGCCTAAGGCAATTTTTTGATGATGGTAAAATTGTTACCACGCGATACTTTAATGATATTCAAGATTATTTCAGTTCTAAGGTTGAACAATCAACAGGCGGAAATGAAAAAGCAAAGATAGAAGCGAAGGTTAAACAAATTAATGAAAATTTGTTTGTTAATACAAACGTTATTCATCATACAACTAACGAAGCGGCACAAGTTGGGGTTTTCAGTGAAAGGCTCCAGCATGAGTTAGCTTTGTTATCAGATAGTGACTGTGGCTTCGATAGTAAATCATCTGGAAAACTATTGAATAGGATTGATGCTTTATTAAATAGAACAGGTGGTCACATATATAGCCGACAGTATAGAATTATTCTTGATGAATTGTTTTCAGAGGGTTACATCAACGAATTTCAATATAAGAAATATTTGCATTTGGAAAGTGCCGCTTATTACCATACAGGAATTTTAACCATGAACACAAGAGTTTCATATAACAGATATTTTGAAATATTAAATTTAGAAAAACGACTAAGCGTTCCGGAAAAATCACCGAGTAGATTTGTTAGTCCTTATTTCCTATTAAAATTATTTAATGTTTTTGGCATCAGTCAATATGACATTATGGATTTGACAAGCAAAGATTATGATTATCTCAAATCCCAGATAATATGGAAACATTTCCTTAAGACCTTCAAGGAATTAAGCCGCAGTTCTGATGATATAAATAGTATTTTAGAAAAACAGACGAGTGTTGTTCGTAAAATAGAAAGAATAAAACATATGTCATTTCTTTTAAGGCGTATACCAGGAAACCACTATGTTCCGCCTTGGATTCTTAATAGTCTTGCAAGGCCCGTTTCGCAAAAATTAGGTATGCCGCTGGTACTATCTCAATTAAAACTTGGAATGGAAAATTACGAAAAAGAAGTGTCGGCTAAAAATTCAGCATTAGACAATATCATTCTTCATCTAGCAATACACGAAGTTCCTTTGTATGCATTTTGTGAGAAGTTAAAATTTGCAATAAGTGAAAATTTATAACACATTATTTGGAAATCATACCAAGGAGGCGTTAAATGAATATACTTTTATTTGATACAGGGGACGTCAGGAATGAATACAATGAGCCACTTGGAATAGAGTTACTGGCTGCATGTCTTGAACGTACATTAGGTTCTGTTGTAAAAATAGATATGAAATGGTACTCAAAAGATGGATTGGATTTTTCAATTGACAGGTATGATGTAATTGGTGTGGGAATTCACATAGAAGGAATAAGTGTTTTTGAAGCACTCTACAAAATGTACGAAAGTGCAGGTAGTTCGGCGTGTTTTGTAGTTGGCAACACGGTGTCTACATTTGGCTACAGCCAATTACTGACTCAATATCCTGATATACTATGTGCTATAGGCGAAGGTGAGATTATGTTCACAAAGCTGGTAGAGGGGCTATTGACCACGAACAATATTGACTTGAGGCGTATTCCAAATATGGCCTACTCCGAAAAAGGGAATATAGTTGTAACTAATCGTACCGTTTGCAATTTAAATGAATACGTTCCACCTATAAGAAAATTCAACACATTTATTAAAGAAAAAACCGGAATAGCAAGAATTGAAGCAAGCAGGGGTTGCAGTTGGAATAAGTGTAGTTTTTGTGGTGTTGCTCATAAATACCCTAATAGCAAATGGCGACCAATACCAGTTAATGAAATTATTGCTCAATTAATTGATTTAAGTGACAATGGGTTAACTTCGGTGTATTTTTCAGATGAGGACTTTATTGGTGACGATACAGAAAGATTCCGTTTTCTGGTTGAACAGATTAAACAAAATGTCATTGCTGGAAAAATCTCCGAAAATATTAAATATTTCATATCCGTTAAACCTACAGATGTCGCAGATGATGAGCGATTCAACACCATAGAAATGTTTACGCAATATGGACTTAAAGAATTGTTCATAGGAATAGAATCGGGATGTACAAATCAAATACAACGTTACAATAAATGCACAAAGGTTGACACAAACTCAAGAGTTATAAAAAAATTGCAAAGTCTCAATGTGGCTATTGATTTAGGATTTATATTTTTTGACTACGATATGACATTACAAGACATTCAAGACAATTTGTGCTTTATAAGTAAAAATGAACTGCAAGGTCACTCTAGCTTGCTGAAGCCCCTTAGACTCCAACCCTTTACTAAAATATTCTATGATATTCCGGCTGAAATTTTAAAAGATTTTTCTTTAGAGCAGATGATGTATGCATATAAATTTAAAGATAAAACAGTTGAAGAGATTTTTAATTGTTTTTCAAGCTTAGGTTTAGAGCGTTATGCACATAAGGTTCAAAGCTTCTTCAGGAAATCCCTTTCGTCAATAGATGAAAGGGAAGAATCAAGAAAACAATTAGTAAAAATACGTGTTCTGCAATTTGAGGCATTGTCTATTATAGTAGAGCATTACAGTGGAGACAGCAGAGATAATCATATCCTTGAAGAACAATTAGCATATATAAAATCAAAGATTATAAAGTTGGGTAACCTATATGGATAAGGACTTTGAGTTTTTGCTGTCCATAGCGACAGATTTGGCAAAAATAAAAAAGAGATTGAATCGACATGTGAAAATGGCTTCGGTAGCCTGTGCGTTAATGTCAGAAAATAGAAATATATACACAGGTGTAAACATTGAGGTTGATTGTGGCATTGGCTTTTGTGCCGAGCATTCAGCAATCGCCGAGATGATAAAAAATGATGAAAATAAAATATACAAGTTAGTTGCAGTAAGACAATCTATTGTAATCCAACCATGTGGCAGGTGTCGTGAATTTATACGCCTTATTAACTTCGAAAACTTGAATGCCCTTATCTTAATGCCGGAAGGTAAAATTCTTAAATTGAAGGAATTGTTGCCTTATCCATTCCTCTGCTAGTTCTAGTCATGGATTCCTGTAACAATCATCTGGATTTTTCTTTTTTCGCAAAAACGAAAGCAAAATTTACGTAAAATTTATTGAAATTTTTTCAATAAAATATCATCAGCTGATAGTTAAATATGATTATTACATAAATATTTCAAAATTAGAATGCCGTGGTAGGCTTGACTGAATTGACCTTTTATGTTATCTTTCTTCTGTTAAGAAAATTTCTAGTCACATAGGTTTATACGTGATGTGTATTTATCACAATAAACAGTGCCAATAGGAGTGAGATTGTGAAAGTCATAGCACCAAGTTACACGGTAATTGATAAATTAGACAGCGTTCAATTGTTGAAAAAAATGGAAGCGGCAGGAAGGGTTTGCTGGAAAAGTGAGGGGAATGCAACAGATGAGTCCTACGCAACATTTTTGACGAAAATTTTGAGCAGAGGTCATGAGTCTGTTGTGGAACATGTAAATATTTCGGTACGTTTTATTTGTGATCGTGGAATTACGCATAATATTGTGCGCCATCGTATTGCCAGTTACTCAATGGAGAGTACCCGTTATTGCAATTATTCCCATAATAAATTTGGGAACGAGGTTACGTTTATACGTCCTTATTACTGGAATACGGACAGTGAATTGTACGAATTATGGGAAAAACATATGATAATTGCTGAAAAAACGTACCTTGAGATGATAGAACTCGGAGCGACCCCAGAAGAAGCACGAAGCGTTTTACCGCACAGCCTTAAGTCGGAAATTGTCGTTACTATGAATCTTCGTCAATGGAGAAATTTTTTCAAACAACGTGCAGCTAAAACTGCTCATCCGCAAATAAGAGAACTGGCATTGCCTTTACTTGTTGAGTTTAGGGAGATGTTGCCGATAATTTTCGGAGATATTATAATTGATGATGAAGCTGAGGTATTAATAAAATTAAACAAGTAATTACGAACTGCGAACAAAATGACTGTTTCTTGTCTCTCTTTGCAGTTTTTTTGTTGAGAAAGAGGAGTTGTCTATGAAACAGCAAGACATTGAACTCTGTATATTTGATGCTCGCAATTTTCAAAAACATGGAATGTATGATGAAGCTATAACCGTTCTCCTTCCTATCATAGATTTGCCTCAAAAATCTTTGTTTCAAGTTGAGGCGTTGAAGTTGCTCAGTTTTAATTACCGCAAACTAGATGATGTAAATATGGCTATGTATTATATACAAAGAGCATTGAAACTCGTAATTTCTTTAAAGGGTAAAGAAAAAGGTGTCAATACAGAATATGCCGTTTGCTTGATGAACAAAGGAGTTATAAATGAGTCACGCGGCAAAATTACCAATGCACTCAGTGATTATTCTGAGACACTCGGGATTTTTCAAGGTTTGTTTGATATAGGAGAAGTTGATAATGGCATACTAATCAACGCTTTGCTGACTATCGGAACTGCTTGTTATAATAAAAATGATTATCTGTCAGCAAAAAAATATTTAATGGACGCGCTGGTATATTTTGGAGACGATTGCAAAACAGACAGAAGGTATCTTGCAATAAAGAACACATTAACTGAAATTGAGTCTTATTCTTGAAAATAACCGTTAATAAAGAAAAAATTAACAACTGTTTAAGCAGGTTAATACTTTAAGTGAACTAGATGACCATTATAATTTATACTAAAAATGTAAGTGTACATTTTTTTTCGGGGAGTGATTGATATGATTACATTAAGAAACGGTGTTGCTGCTTTTCTGCGCCATAAAGACGAATATTTGCTACTAAAGCGTGCTAAAACAAAGCGCGTTGCACCAGGAAAATGGAGTGGCGTAGGCGGACACATTGAACCTCAAGAAATGAACTACCCACTTGATACTTGTTACAGAGAAATTGAAGAAGAAACAGGAATAGAGATGAATCAAATATCGGCATTGGAGCTACTTTACATTATAATACATCGTATTGAAAATGAGATATTGCAAATGTATATCTATTTTGGAGATTGCTCAACTAAAGAGATTCTGCATACAGACGAAGGTGTATTGGTTTGGATAGCTGAAAAAGAATTAGCAAATCTTGAATATTCAAGTGCATTTTCAGCAATGATTGTACACTATTTAAACAGGACACCAAATGATAAAGAATTATATGTTGGGGTTGCTGAAAAAAGGCAGAATGTTTTGTCCATGACGTGGACAAGTTGTGTCGACTTGTAAGAGGAAGTATGTTTTGGGAAGTGACCCATTGCACGCTTAAAGAAAATCAAGCACAGAAAAAGGTTAATCATGGTATTTGTTCTTTGTTCCAGTTTTTTTGACGGTTGAACTTCCGCTAATAAGCCAACTGTGATGCTGAATTGCTAGTGTCGAAAGAATTAAAGCCCTCTAAAAAAATCCGAGGGCTTTAATTTTGCATGGGACAAAAAATGGTTTAAGCCGTTTATTTCTGCTTCTTTGTTTAGTCTCGGTGCATTACGCTATAAACAAGGCTCGTGGTATAGAATAGTAGACGAATACAATCTGCTTGACGGTATGCCGTGTCCTACGCCGCCGCCAAGCATTTGGCCGCCGTACCCAGGTGTCGATTTACGGCTAAATATGCAAGGCCCGAGCATAGCACAGGTACAGCAAAAGCTAAACGAGCTAGGCGCAAGTCCGCCGCTTCCTACAAATGGCACGTTTAACGCCGCTACGGAATCGGCAGTACGCGCGTTCCAACAGGCAAACGGCTTGCCGCAGACTGGCGTGGTAAATGTCACGACATGGAATACGCTATTTAATCAGAACCCTGCGCCCAATCCCATTGCACCGCCTCCGCCAAGCATTTGGCCGCCGTACCCAGGCGTAGATTTGCGGCTAAATATGCAAGGCCCGAGTATAGCACAGGTACAGCAAAAACTGAATGAATTAGGAGCGACTCCGCCGCTTGCCACGGACGGCATTTTTGGGGCAATGACGGAATCGGCAGTACGTGCGTTTCAACAGGCAAATGGCTTGCCGCAGACTGGCGTGGTAAATATAACCACTTGGAATACCATGTTTAATCAGAACCCTGCGCCCAATCCAATTGCACCGCCGCCGCCAAGCATTTGGCCGCCGTACCCAGGCGTAGATTTGCGGCTAAATATGCAAGGCCCGAGCATAGCACAGGTACAGCAAAAACTGAATGAATTAGGAGCGACTCCGCCGCTTCCTACAAACGGCACGTTTAACGCCGCTACGGAAACGGCAGTACGCGCTTTTCAACAGGCAAACGGCTTGCCGCAGACTGGCGTGGTAAATATTACTACTTGGAACGCGCTATTTAACCAAAGCCCACCGCCAAACCCATTGCCGCCGCCTCCGCCAAGCATTTGGCCGCCGTACCCAGGTGTCGATTTACGCCTAAATATGCAAGGCCCGAGCATAGCACAAGTACAACAAAAGCTAAACGAGCTAGGCGCAAGCCCACCGCTTCCTACAAATGGCACGTTTAACGCCGCTACGGAAACGGCAGTACGCGCGTTTCAACAAGCCAACGGCTTGCCGCAGACAGGCGTGGTAAATATTACCACTTGGAATGCGCTATTTAACCAAAGCCCACCGCCAAACCCATTGCCGCCGCCGCAGACCATTTGGCCGCCGTACCCAGGTGTCGATTTACGGCTAAATATGCAAGGCCCGAGTATTTCGCAGGTACAACAGCGGCTAAACGAGCTAGGCGCAAGCCCGCCGCTTTCCACGGACGGCATTTTCGGCCCATTGACGGACGCGGCAGTCCGCGCGTTCCAACAAGCCAACAGCTTGCCGCAAACAGGCGTAGTAAACACCGCCACATGGAACACGCTTTTTTCACGCAATCCCAACCCCAACCCGATTTCTCCGCCTGCCGCGGTAAAAACAATCGTAATAGATGCAGGTCACGGCGGCACAAACCCAGGCGCGGTAGCCTACGGACGGCGCGAGGCAGACGATACCCTGCGGCTCGCCAAGGAGGTACAGCGAATCCTCTTAGAAAAGGGGCAGCGCGTGATTATGACCAGAGATGGCGATTACGACGTTCCGCTGGACGAACGCAGCGCGATTTCCAACAGCAACAACGCCGACATTTTTGTTTCCATTCACAGGGACGCAAGCAGTAACCCAGCGGCAAACGGCGTAAGCAACTATATTTTCAACACCGCGCCGTCGCTAAATGTACGCTACGCCATGAACGTACTCGGCGATATAGTTGATGCTGGCGTGCAGAGCAATCAGGGCGTTTTCCGCGAAAACTTCGCCGTTTTGCGTAACACCACCGCGCCCGCCATGCTGCTCGAAATGGGCTTCATCACCAATCCGCTGGACAATCAGCTATTCGACCAAAACCTAACCGCCTACGCCGCCGCCATAGCCGAGGGCGTATTGCAGTCCTTCTACGGCCCGCCCTACGAGTATATGAGCTACACCGTAGTGCAGGGCGACACAATGTGGTCGATTGCCCAAAAATTCGGGACGACGCAGGATACTATTATGGCGATTAACAAGCTGAGTTATAATTGGGTGCGGGTCGGGCAGGTGTTGCTGATTCCTGCTAGTAATGGGGAGGCATAGCCCCTTTTCTCCGAATGTAGCTTGGTGGGAATGTCGCCTCGGAGCCTTAACAGCTTTTTAGTAAAGACAGCCATGAAGCCTGTAAATTATGGGCTTCGTGGCTGTTTTTAAGGAAATGGAGTGCGGATTTTTTAGAAGAATCAAACACGGATTTAACGGATTTTCACGGATTACGCGGATTGGCTCGTGGTAAAATCCACGAACGTCCACGAAAATCCGCTACGTCCGAAGGAATCCGCGTAAATCTGCGTAAATCCGTTAAATCCGTGTTTTATATTTCCAAAAACCCGATAATTGCCGTGTATTTGGGCAGGAAAAATCAAATTTTACAAAATTTTTACCTATCCCCCCTTGACATTCCCACAGATATACAATATAAACAAGCTACGACACTCTCCGACAACCCCACAACCCCACAACCCACAAAACCACAAACTACAAACCCACAAAACCACAACCTACAGCCCACAACCCCACAAAACCCCAAACCCCAAACCACAAACCCCAAACCCACAAACCCCCAAACCCACAAACCAAAACCCACAAACCAAAACCCACAAACCAAAACCCACAAACCAAAACCCACAAACCAAAACCCACAAACCCCAAACCCACTAAACCACAAAGGAGCCTACCCAATGACCGCACAAACCCCCGCACAACCCCCCGCACACCCCCCCCTCCCCAAGTTCCCCAAAATTCGCCTTGCGGAAGTGGATATTGACCTTGCTGCGGCAGGGCTTCTTGGGCATGAGTATGCGTTGCGGTTTCTTGCGCTTCCTATTAGTCTGCGTGGAAATCACCTGCTTGTGGCTATGTGCGAGCCGCATAATAAGGAAACGGTTTCCCGCGTGGCGGACGTTACGGGGCGTTTTGTTTTGCCTGCCTTTGCGGAGGAGGCGGACTTGCGGCTTTACATAGATACGACCTTTGGTGAGCAGTCTATTGACGAAATTGCCACGAATTTTTTGTTGGAACGACACCGACAGAACCATGGCGATACGGAAATATCGGACGAGCTGATAGCGGAAATTTCGTCCACGCCCACGGTACAGTTTATCGACACGATTATCAGGGCGGCAATATTAAATCGGGCAAGTGATGTACATATAGAACCATATTCAGACAAACTAAGAGTGCGCTTCCGCATAGACGGTAGGCTTGTTACGCATAAGGAAATAGATGCGTCGCTTTTGCCTAACGTGATTTCGCGTTTAAAGATTATGGGAGGTATAAATATTGCGGAAAAACGGCTGCCGCAGGACGGCCATTTTACTCTGGACGAAAATACGGAAATACGAATAAGCACGCTAAAGACCATTTACGGTGAAAAAGCGGTACTGCGGCTCTTGCGAAGTACACGGCTCAAAAAAAACGAGCTTGGCTTTTTTGAAGAAGAACTTTCGCGCCTGACAGAGCTATTTAATAGACCTCACGGCGCGATTTTTATGACAGGGCCTACGGGCAGCGGAAAATCAACCACGCTCAACTGCTTCCTAGAGGAGCTAAATAACGAAGCCGCAAACATAGTCACCATCGAGGACCCCGTAGAAAACCCGATTTTGGGCGTAAATCACGTAAATATTGAAAAAAAAACGGTAGATTTCGCGACTGCGTTACGCCATATTTTACGCCAAGACCCCGACATAATTATGCTCGGCGAAATTCGCGACAAGGAAACGGCGAAAATCGCAATCCAAGCGGCAATCACAGGGCATGTGGTTTTAAGCACCCTACACACAAACGATGCGGCGGGCGTGATTGAGCGGCTTTGCGACATGGGAATAGAGCCGTACTTGACGGCTTCGGCATTAAACGGAATAATATCACAGCGGCTAGTACGCCGAATATGCGGCGATTGTGCCTTTGAAACAAGGCTAACCACGCGCCAGTCACAGCTGCTAGACCTGCCCGAAAGCACCGTAGTATACGCGGGCAAGGGCTGTTCGCACTGCCATTCCACTGGCTTTCGCTCGCGCTTTGCGGTGTACGAATACATCATCATAGACGACGATGCGCGTACCCAAATTCGCACACAGCCCGCCGAATTTTCCGCACGGCTACGCAAACAAAACCTAATGCGAAAAAACGCGCTGCGCTCGCTGCTCGGCGGACAAACCTCGGCGGAGGAGGTGATTCGGGCGTTGAATAGGTAGTTTCGCACATGAAAAATCGCCGAAGGCGAGTCAAAAAAAGCAGGGGGAGTAGCGTGAAAAAAACAGCGGGGCTAACGCTTATTGAAATGGTAATCGCGCTGGGCTTGTGGCTTGTGCTGATGTCAGGTATTCTGTTTGTGTGGCAATATACCGCGATGTCTGGCGCGAATTTATTTGAACGCCAAAACGCCTTTGAAAACGCGAGAATTACCATGGACGCGCTTTTAATGAATTTGCAGCTGGCGTGGGAGATTGACTTAAAAACGGATAGCGAGGATAATTTGGATTCGCTGGCGTTGTGGCAATTAGACCCGCAGGATAGAGCGTATGAATATTTGTTTACGTTTCACGCCGACCGCGGCGAGTTTAGAATCGGGGGCAATGCGCTTGCTTCGGGCATTGCGGAAATAAAAATGGCGCGAGTAGACGAAACGCGAATGACGGTTATGGTGGTTGCCGCGTGTGACGAGCCGATTGTTTTGTGGGGTTGTGTAGATGTGAGGTATAAGGACATGGAATGGGGATTTGGCGGATTTTAGAGGCATGGAACGCGGGTTTTTTAACTGGAACGCGGATTTAGTGGATTTTAAGGGCAGAGCACGCGGATTTTCGCGGATTCTATCCGTGTGAATTAAGGGCAGTGGAACGCAGATTTTATCTGTGTAAATTAAGGGCAATTAAACGCGGATTTAGCGGATTTACGCAGATTTACGCGGATTCGTTCGAGGGATAATACTTGTAGTACGTGTTGCGTTAGCTTTAAATGTACGCGAGAAAAAATCCGCGTAATCCGTGTAAATCCGTTAAATCCGTGTTTGATTCCCTTTAAAAACCTACGCAATCCGCGTTCCGCCAGTTTTGAATGAACGCAAGAACTTTACCCACAACCCCAACGCCGCCAATCCACACATCATCATAGCCGCCGTCATACCTCTCATATCCCCAACCCCAGTAGGCGGAAAGCTATCTACATACACACTCACATCAAAACTCACCGCAATATAATTCCCACTATCGGGCGTAAACGTAACACTGTGTACCTGCAAGCCCACATCACCCACAGACGTACCGCCGCCCTCTGTCCAAGAAAACCTACCCGCAGGCTCATGCACCTCACCAAACGCCGACAAATCAATATCGCCCAGCGTTCGCCCTATGAACGTCACCAAGCCATGCGGCCATGTCACATCTGGCTTTATAGGCAAAACCTCAACGCGCGCCTTAAACGACAACGGCTCAATCGGGTTTGTGTTGCCCTCCGCGGCGGCTACGGTAATAGTGGCTTCGTACACGCCCACGTCTACCTCGCCCGTGTACGCGCCTACAATTACATACCCCACACCGCCGATTGCAATATCGTCCGTAGCCCACGCCAAAAACGCAAAAACCGTGTCGTCGTCTATGCTAACATCTAAAGCCCCTGTACGCCGATTTCCTACATTGCGAATGATTGCACCGTATTGATAAGGCGCGTCCCCAAAATATTTACCATACTCGATTGTGCCAAAGTCCGCCACATCGCCGTCAAAGTTAGGCTCTAGGCTTATTTCCCATAAAGGCTCATCGTCTGCGAATACCCATACATTAACATCATTACTCACCGCGGTATAATTTCCACTATCGGGCGTAAACGTAACACTGTGTACCTGCAAGCCCACATCGCCCACAAGCGTGCTATCGCCCTCCGTCCAAGAAAACCTGCCCGCAGGCTCGTGTACCTCGCCAAACGCCGACAAGTCAATATCGCCTAGAGTTTGCCCCAAAACCGCCAACAAATCCTGCGGCCATGTCACATCTGGCACTATGGGTACAACCTCAACGCGCGCTTTTAGCGACTGCGGCGTAATCGGGTTTGTGTTGCCGTCCGCGGCGGCTACGGTAAAAACGGCTTCGTACGAGCCGACATCTAGCTTCCATGTTTGCAAATTGTCTATCACAAAATACCCTGCTTCGCCCGCGGGAATATCGTCCAGACCCCACGCCCCCAAAAGCGGCAAAGCCGTATCGTCGTCTACGGTAACCTGCAAAGCCCCGGTAGACGTGTTTCCTATATTATGAACGTACACAAGGCGATGAGGCGCACCCCCGAAATATTTACCATACCCGATTGTGCCGAAGTCTACCTCATCTTCCCCATACGCAGATTCCAAGCGGATTGCCCATACAGGGGTTAAAATTTCCACGTTTATTGTCACGTCCGCGGTAAAGCCGCCGTCCAAGGTTTTTACGGTAATTACTGCCGTTCCCTCGGTCAAGGCTGTGACCGCGCCTGTGTCTGATACCGTCGCCACCTTTGGCGCAGATGATGTCCATGTCACGGTTCTCACCCCTGCGTCGGTGGGGTAAACATTCGCGTTAAGCTGTAGCTCGGAGTCGCCGTCTGCATATAGCGTAATAACCTGCTCGCCCTCTATGGAAACGCCCTCGACACGAACTAAGCCAAGCTCCACAAAGGGAATACCTTCTTGCAGGGCATATTCCAGCACGTAGGAATTTTCGCAATAAATAACGAGCTTAGGCAGAGGAATGTCGTCACGCGCGGTTCGGACATGGTGAAACGCGCGCTGCCCTATAGCTGTTACGATTTTGGGAATTATTGCCACCTCTAGCTCCGTGCAATTCATAAACGCTTGTTCGCCGAGCCTTGTTACACCCTCGGGAATCGAAACCGTTTTTATTCGCGTATTGCCTTGAAATGCGCCGTCCCCGATTGCCGTTACAGGAAAACCGCCCAGCGTGTCGGGAATAGCGACACCTTCGTCTGTGCCGATATATCGGGCAAGCACGGCTTCGCCGTTGGCGAGCGCGTATACAAAGTAATTTTCAATAACAATCGGCTCACCCATAACATAACCAACCGCCACGCTATATTGATTAGCGCGAACGTCCGCCATTAGCTCATACGAAATCCACCCATAGCCGCCAAGCCCCCACGCCGTTCCCCACGAATTGATAAATTTAAACGCCTGCATATCGTCAGAGTAGCCAATAAGCGTAACCGCGTGGCCGCCCCTGCTTGTGCCGCTAGGGTCGTCAAATATGGGGTTGGAGGGGCTTAGCGTGTCAAAATCTGGCAAAACATCAATACCGATAACCACGCCGTCACCGTCCGCCAAACGTCTTTTTATATTTTCCAGCCCTTGGATTATATAAAAGTCGTCCACCTTAAAATGGGCGGCTTCCTCGCGCTGCGCCTCATTCGGCTGTGTAAGCCAGTCGCTCGCATTGTATGGGAAAGAAGCGAGCGTGCTTACGCCCTGCTCGTAAATAATTCGCATCGCGCTATATATGCTTATTCCGTCGTTTGCACCGCCGTTTAGCTGATTGTATACATATGACGGACTAAACAAATGCTCGTCTGTATCTAGCCCCCAACCGCGCTTGACTTCCTCTTGGCTTGAGCGTACGGCGTATGCTACCGCCCAGCCGACACAGCTATTTTGTGTGCCTTGGTGTCTCGGTGTGGGGAAAAGGTCGGTTAGGTCTACTGATGTTGGTAGCGAGAAGCCTTGTAGTGGGGGGTTGGGGTCGTGGTCTTGTTCCCATTCCTGTTCTCGTAGAATGGATTGTATATCCTCCCATGTATCCCAAAGCATACCGCCTGCGGGGTGTAGGTCGGGGGAGAGCGTGGCGGAGGTGGAGGGTGGCTGTGATAGGGCGTGGGTGTATTGTAGGAGTATGAATAGGAGTGTGAATAGGAGTGTGAATGTGAGTAGTAGTTTGGTGGGTAGGTGTTTTTTTGGCATGGTTGTACCCCCTTGTGTGGATATGTTGTATCTATTATAGGGTAGAATTACGTTTTATTCCATAGCCTTTGTTACAATGTAGCCCTGTAATGCGACAGTACGCCCCTATAGGGATTTTTCAGTACACACCCACCCCCCTCTTGTATTTTATTTTTCAAATGGTAAAATACTAGAGCAACCACCCTACTCCACCATTCACTGGAGGTTTTCCCACAAAATGGCAGATTTTACCCGAGGCTCATTGATTTGCACCAAGGGCGAGCCGCTTAGCAATATTTTGATTATCACAAAGGGCAGTGTAGAGGCCGCGGCGGGCGGCCAGACTTACACCTTTGTGCAGGGCGATATTATCGGCCTGGAGGCGCTTATAGACGGCGGTTACGGCTTTACGTATACCGCGGCTTCTGATGTGTCGCTTATTATGCTGCCATTTGGCGGCGTTTCCGTGCTTGGCACGCTTTTTCGCGAAAAGGAAGATGTCGCCAGCGTAATTGTCAATTCTGCGATTAGGCAAGCAAATATGTACCTCGCCTACCACGAAGCCCTAAGGCAGGAAGCGGCGGCGGCGTACGCCCTTGTTACAAGCGCGTACCCTGCGTATGAAAGGCTGTGTACGACCTATGCCTTTACCTCCAAGCGACTGCCTGCCATGGACATGGTCACTTCCCCCGAAAGCGGGGTTTCCATTTGGGCGTATGAGTATTATAATGGTATACGAGAGCTTGAGCCAACGCAGAAAGCCTTGTTTTCAAGACCTGGCATAGCACTAGGCTTTGTTATGGGAATAGCGGAGGAAATTTCTCGCGCGAAAACGGCGATTGACTACTACGAAAAATATATCGCGCTTATATCCAAGGTGCTGTTAAGCTCGGCGGGGCTAGACCTGTTTTCGCTAGTGACGGAGCTGCACGCGGCCTCCGTAAAAATTTCGGGCGCAGATGCCGCCATGGACGCGCTTATTACGCCGATTATCACCACGCTGTCAAGCATGAACTCCATAGAACAGGAATATTTTAAACAAAGGCAAGCAACCTACCGCGATAGCCTAGCGGCAAGCCGCGAGGGCAAAAAAGCGCCCGAGCAACGAACAGGCGAAAAACGAAATTTATCCGATTCCTTAAATATAATATTAAATTACTCGGGCTGTCCTGCCGAGCAAGCAAGCAAATTCACACGAGCATTAAACGAATACACCAAGGCGAGCGACCGTACCAGCTCCGACGACCACATGCACCGCCTACGCCGCGAGCTTACACAGGACTTTAACCTCATTTATAAGGAAGTTTTTATCAAAAGCCTAAAGGAACCCAATCCGCCGACTATTATAAAAATGTTTTTGAATTTCGGGTACATGGACGCGGCGTTGGCAGGCTACGAAAACGCAGACTATTTGTACTCGCTTGCGGATTCCTTGTGCGGAGAGCCAGAAAAGGGCGTATATACCGCCAGAGAGTGGCTCACAGCCATTTACACAGGAAAAAAAGAGCCGTGCCGCAACGAATTTGACATGGACTACGCCGCCCACGTAGCGGAGCAAAAGCAGCAGAAAAAATTTGATGCGAAGGAAGAAGCGCGGCTTTTGGCGGACAGGGATTTGAAGCTGAAATTTGAAATCGAGAACATTTTCCCTATAGTAAATAAGCTGACCTTTGGGCGAATTACTACGTTTTGCCCCATTTTTTCCGACAACAATGTACAACGCGGGCTAGACAGCTCCATGGTAACCGCCGATGCAATTTACACCGCCTTGCGAGAAATAACCGCAGTAGATTTTGGTGCATTTTATCGCGAAACATTGTATACTAACCCCGAGGCTGGAATTACCCGCGAAAATGTGAACGTAGAAATTTTGCCCGACATTATTTTAATGCCCAATGTCGGCTCTCGCGGAATTATGTGGCAGGAAATAGAGGGGCGGAAGCGTACCACACGCGGCCGAATGTTTATACCGCTGTTCCTGCTGACAGAGCTGAAGCCGCTTCTTATACGGCTTGCGGGCGAGTTTAGATGGGAGATGTGCAAGCGTATACAAGGCTCGCGGTGGCAGGACATCACGGAGCAGTCACTTACGGGCGAATATTACGATTATTTGCAGTTTTACAGAACAAACCGCGATATTTCTACCGAGGTCAAGGTACAAATAAAGCAGGAGCTTACCCGCGCGAGAAACAATTACAAAGCGGTATTTGTTTCAAACTACACAGACTGGGTATTATACGAAGCAAACGGCACACCACGCCTAAACAAAACCGCGCGGAAAATAATGATGTTCCATTGCCCGTTCGCGCTAAGCTACCGCGAGGCGCTGGCACAAAATCCGCAATTTTCCGAATCGCTAAAGCGGTTTAGCTTCCAAAATTCGCAGCGCGAAAGCTACCTGCAACGCTTGATTGCAAAGCTGGGTCAAAGCGGCAAGGTACCGCAGGAAATTACTGACGAGCTGGAGTTTGTTAAGAGTTGAGGGTATTGTAGGGGACGGATTTATCCGTTTCGTAGGGGACGGATTTATCCGTCCCGAGATTACCTCGCTCTGCGTTAATAGACGTTACCCCCACCCCGAATTGACGAACGTGCATACCTCGGGACGGATAAATCCGTCCCCTACAATTCGCCGCAACAACCGCACGAACGGCAAAAGAGCGTAGTTTCTTCGTAGGGGACGGATTTATCCGTCCCGAGATTACCTCGCTCTGCATTAGTGGACGTTACCCTGCCCGAATTGACGAACGTGCATACCTCGGGACGGATAAATCCGTCCCCTACAATTCGCCACAACAACCGCACGAACGGCAAAAGAACCCTGCAATTCGGTTTTTAACGGCGATTAAACACATTTTGGCTTCGTGCGTTTGTCGTGATATGATATAGACGATAATTTATAATAGGGAGAGAATGAGAATGAAAAAGTTTTTGTTACTGCTTATGTTGGTTGTTTTTGTTGCTTGTGGTGATAATGGTACGGAGGTAGTAGTTACCCCCATAGATAGACCCGTGCCGACAGAAACAGAAATACTAGCTTCACCGACCGTAGTGGACGAACCCCAATACGACTACAGCCACGAGCTAGGCACAAATGAATGGTACTCCTTAGCCAAGGACAACCACATTCAGCACCTACGCAATGGCTTAAACGGCGCAGACCCCATTTTGGGCGGCACGACATTCCTCAACCAGTCGGGCAACCCTGCCTTTACCATAGTGCCGAACGCACTACACGAGGGGCGCAACGCTATACAGGTTTCGAGCAGGACGAGTAGCCTGCACGCCCTAGAGATAAGCACCGAGGGCATGAACCTAAACAGCAATACCTACACTATCCGCGTGCAAGGCCGCGTGCTTGCGTTGTCGGAAACAGAGGTAATGCTCGCAGGGGCAGACTATCCCTATTCGGAGCTTGAAACAGTGGAAACGCTAGACGAGTTTGTTATCGAAACGCGGCTGTCCAACGCCATTTTAAACAGCAGGGGAATAGATACCGAGCAATTCGAGTATGCCTTTTTGATTTTGACAAATAATACCGTAACCTTTACCATAGACGATATTACAATTATGAGCGACACGCCCATAACTAACAGGCCGATACCTACGCCGTCTACAGAGCCTACGCCTAGCGCGGTGGTGGAGGTCGAGCCAAGTCCAACCCCCGAGGAAACACCAATAGAGGTAGAGCCTAGTCCAACGGAGGTAGAGCCTAGTCCAGAACCGTCGCCAAGTCCAAGTCCGTCGCCATCACCAAGCCCAAGCCCCTCGCCATCGCCAAGTCCATCGCCAAGCCCAAGCCCATCGGCTTCAGCGGCAAGACCGTCACCCACAACTTCGACCCCACCGTCACCAAGCCCAAGCCCCTCTCCGTCACCAAGTCCGTCACCCCCACCAAGCCCTTCACCGTCACCCTCTCCGTCACCAATCCCTTCACTGCCCTCGCCACCTCCTTCACCCTCACCGTCAATAATACCCTCGCCGTCACCCTCACCCTCACCCGTAATCGAAACACCTACACCAATTCCGTCACCCACCCCCACACAAGTCACCGAGCCTGTACTAGTATACGACATGGCAAACGACCAAGGCGTACAATCCTTATCCTCCGGCACGTCCGGTCACGCAGGCGATATAATGAGCGGCGTTTCGCGGCTAAACAATGCAGGCGATTTCACGCTGTCGATTGTGCCAAACGCGCTACGCGGCGGAAACGCGCTGCAAATGTCAAACCGCACCAATGACTGGCACTCTATAGAAATTTCGCGTGAGCTGTTTGACCTAGCCTCGGGCGATTCCTATTCAATCCGCATACGCGGCACTTCCGCCGCAGGTACTACAATAATAGTAGGCGCGCCAGCCAATCCGTTCACACAGCTACAAACCGCGCCAGTAGCGGGCAACGGCAGCTTCGACATGACCGTCATTATCGCAGGAAACGACCTTACGGCGCGGCATTTCAACAGAGGGCTAAGAATTTCTTCCGACGACACAGCCGATATAACCATACAAGAAATCCGAATTACCAGAGGATAATATAAACCTAGGAGGTTCCCATGAACATTATTCGTACTAAGGTAGTAGAGCTAAGCGCGTTGCCTGCAATGGCTTACAAAATCAGACTAAAACAGGGCGGCAGCGGAATAAAAATCCACCGCACCGACAAGGAGGTCGCCGCTTTTGCGGAAATAAACAAGCGCAGCGGCGAGATTTTGCCCGAAGCGTACACCGCCGACTTCCCCGAGGAAGCGTTTACGGAGGCGTTGGAGCTGCTGGTCGGCTTGCCGTATTCCGCGCGCGGCAAGGTGAAAATAGGCGTGTGCGACACGGTGGACACCTGCGAAATAGAAGTACCCGAGGACGAAGCCCCTGGCGCGCACCAAGACCCGCTCGCCAACGCGGCGGACAGCGACGAATACAACGCGCTTGTGGCGATGTACAGCGATGTGTCGGGCAAAATGAACTATCCGCTTATGAACAAGCAATTTATACAATTTGTATCAAAAAACAAAACCGTATCAAAAATGGTAGGCGAAAAAGCGTCCGAGCAAGACCTACTGCTATATATAGTAAAAAACCGCGCCGCGTTTTTCGCAGGCAAGCGTGACGATTTGTCCGACACAGAAGCCGCCGCCCTAATAGAAGCCATAGAAGAAATAGACCCCCGCGGCGCGTTTAAGGAATTGAAGCTGCATCTTAGGCGTATGATGCGATAGGGGGGGGCATAGCCCCTTTTCTCCGACTGTTTCTTGGTGGGAATATCGTCACGAGGGGGCATAGCCCCTTTTCCCCGACATTCCTATGGTGGGAATGTCGTCACGAGCCTTGAAAGTGTAATGGAACGCGGATTTACGCGGATTTGGCGGATTTACGCGGATTTTAAAGGCAATTAAACACGGATTTATGCGGATTACGCGGATTTTATCCGCGTAAATTCATTGTCGGCTCTAAGGGAATTTGCAGGCTCTCGTAGGGGACGGATTTATCCGTCCCGAGGCTACCTCGCTCTGCGTTAATGGACGTTACCCTCCTAGAATTGACGAACGTGCATACCTCGGGACGGATAAATCCGTCCCCTACAATAACCGCCACAACAAACGCACAAACGGCAAAATTTAACGGCAATGTTTGGGGATTTGCAGGTTTTCGTAGGGGACGGATTTATCCGTCCCGAGATTACCTCGCTCTGCGTTAATGGACGTTACCCACCCCAAATTGACGAACGTGCATACCTCGGGACGGATAAATCCGTCCCCTACAATAACCGCCGAATTCGCGTTCCATATTTTTACAATTGATTTTAAGGAGGAAAACACATGTGTGCGAAAAAGTATCTAATTGGCGTTGTTGCAGTAGCTGCCTTAGTTGTCGGGTTTTTGTGGGGGGTATCTGTAGGCGGCAGACAAGGGCAGGATATAGCGGCGGTTGCGGCCACTGACGGCGGCGCGGGCGAAGCTGTGCCGACCATTCCCGAGTACATCAACATTAGGGGGCAGCAGTATAGCACTGATTTAACCAAGCTCGTCCTGCCCCTTGACTTAACAGACGAGGAAATCCAGCCCTTGCAATATATGGTAAATTTGAGAGTGCTGGACTTGCACTCAAATCAAATTACCGATATAACGCCGTTAGCTAATTTGACTGGCTTGGTCGATTTAACCTTGGCGGACAACCAACTAAGCGACATATCCGCATTGGCTAGCTTGACAAATTTGGTACGCCTAGATTTAAGCGGCAACCAACTAAGCGACATAGCCCCTCTGTCTAATTTACCGCAGCTGACACGTTTGTATATAATTGGCAATCAAATAAGCGATGTGTCGCCATTGGCGGACTTATCGGAATTGTACGAGCTACAGCTAGACAGCCCACCAGTTAGCGACTGGACACCTATTCAAAATGTACCCCTTGTTTCTGGAGGGGCATAGCCCCTTTTCTCCGACTGTTTTTTGGTGGGAATGTCGTCACGAGGGGGCATAGCCCCTTTTCTCCGACATTTCTGTGGTGGGAATGTCGTCACGAGCCTTAAAAAAGTGTAATGGAACGCGGATTTTAAAGGCACTAAAACACGGATTTTAAAGTGCAATGGAACGCGGATTACGCGGATTTTGTCCGCGTAAATTACTAAACGGCGATATATTTTCCCACGAACGAATCCGCCAAATCCGTGAAAATCCGTTAAATCCGTGTTCCGCTACATTTAATTTACATGGATAAAATTTCTATCACATTACCGTTAATTTACACGGAAAGAATCCGTGAAAATCCGTCAAATCCGCGTAAATCCGCGTTCCATAAAACACACAAAAAAAGCGACTTGCCCATGCAAGCCGCTTTTTTTATTTTATCTATAAAGGCTCGTGACGACATTCCCACCACAGGAACGTCGGAGAAAAGGGGCAATGCCCCTACATCATACCCATACCACCCATGCCGCCACCCTGCGGCATAGCTGGCTCAGGCTCTTTTATATCAGTCACTACAGCCTCAGTAGTAAGCAACGTAGCCGCTACACTAGTAGCATTCTGCAACGCAATCCGCGTTACCTTCGTAGGGTCAATTATTCCAGCCTTTACCATATCCACAAACTGCTCGGTAAGCGCATCAAAGCCGACACCTTTTTTCTTGTCCTTCATGGCGTTTACTATGACTGCGCCCTCCAAGCCAGCGTTGTCGGATATTTGGCGTATGGGCGATTCCAACGCCTTTAGCACGATTTGCGCGCCTGTTTTTTCGTCGCCAACGAGCGCCTTTGTTACCTTTTCCACGTTAGGAATAGAGTGGATATACGCGCTGCCGCCGCCGCTGATTATGCCTTCCTCGACTGCCGCGCGTGTGGCCGCGAGCGCGTCCTCCATGCGTAGCTTTTTCTCTTTAAGCTCTGTTTCGGTGGGCGCACCTACCTTGATTACCGCTACGCCGCCAGCCATTTTCGCTAGGCGTTCTTGTAGCTTTTCTTTGTCAAATTCTGACGAGGTTTCGTCTATTTGCACGCGAATTTGCGACACTCTGGCTTTGATGTCCTTTTTAGTGCCTGCGCCGTCAATGATAATGGTGTTTTCCTTGTCGATTTTTACAGATTTTGCTTTGCCCAAGTCGTTTACGGTCGCTTCCTTTAGCTCCAAGCCTAGCTCGGAGGAAATAAGCGTGCCGCCTGTGAGAATGGCGATGTCCTCAAGCATGGCCTTACGGCGGTCGCCGAAGCCGGGCGCTTTTACGGCGGCTACATTAAATACGCCGCGCAGCTTGTTAAGCACAAGCGTGGAAAGTGCTTCGCCCTCTACGTCCTCGGCGATAATGAGTAGCTTTGCGTTCATTTGCACGATTTGTTCGAGAATGGGAAGAATTTCCGCTACTGTAGATATTTTTTTGTCGGTGATTAAAATGTATGGGCTTTCGAGATTTACAACCATTTTTTCCATATCGGTACACATATAAGCGGAAAGATAGCCGCGGTCAAACTGCATACCCTCGACAAGCTCAAGCTCGGTAGACATGGTTTTGGATTCCTCTACGGTAATAACGCCGTCACTGGAAACCTTATCCATAGCCTCGGCTATCATGTCGCCTACCTCTTGGCTTCCTGCGGAAATAGCCGCTACCTTGGCGATATGGTTTTTGCCGTCAATTTTTTGGCTCATGCCTTTGATTGCGTCCACGGCGGCGGCGGTGGCTTTCTGCATACCGTTACGCAAAATAATCGGGTTCGCGCCTGCCGCGATATTTTTAAGCCCTTCGCGTACCATCGCTTGCGCAAGGACTATAGCGGTGGTCGTGCCGTCGCCGGCTACGTCGTTTGTTTTTGTGGCTACTTCCTTTACAAGCTGCGCGCCCATGTTCTCGAACGGACACTCTAGCTCGATTTCCTTGGCGATGGTTACGCCGTCATTGGTAATAAGCGGCGTGCCGTATTTTTTGTCCAACACTACGTTGCGGCCTTTTGGCCCAAGGGTGATGTTTACTGTGTTAGCGAGCTTGTTTACGCCTTCCTCTAAAACTGTACGCGCGTCAATGGCGTACTTTATTTGCTTTGCCATGAATTGATTACCTCCATCTTGTTATTTTTACTTTACAATCGCTAGAATATCGCTTTGTTTTACTATGATAAATTCCTCATCGTCGAGCTTTACTTCCGTACCAGCGTATTTGGAATAAATTACCTTATCGCCAGGCTTTACTTCCATTTTGACTGTTTTTCCGTCTACAGTGCCGCCCGGGCCTACGGAAACAACCTCGGCGTGCTGTGGCTTTTCCTGTGCGTTGCCTGGCAAAATAACGCCGCCTTTAGATTTTTCCTCTGCTTCTAATTGTTTAATAACAACGCGGTCGCCTAAGGGTTTTAGCTTCATGGTATACCTCCTTTTATTAGCACTCGTTAGCAGTGAGTGCTAATACAGTTTAATGTTGCCAACTTGTTTATGCAATCATTATTTTGGGCTGTTTTGGGCGATTTTGGGCGGTATTTGTGCAGAATCGGGCGTTTAGCGAGCTGTTTTTATGCTTTATTTGACATATTTAGCTTTTTTGGGAATTTACAGGAATACCTGCTTGGCACTCCTCGCTTCGTGCAAAACTCTTTCTATATCAATGGTGGTGTACTCGCCTTTTTCGTACAAAACACGCCCGCGGCAAATCGTCATTTGCACATCTCGTCCGCTTGTAGAATACGCAAGATTTAGAACTGGGTCGTAGCACATGGTCTGGCGCGGATTGTCAAAATCTACTAGAAGCATGTCCGCATCGTAGCCGTCCGCGATTATTCCGCTCTCTTTTTCGCGCCCTTGTGCTTTCGCGCCGTTCACGGTAGCCATTTTTAGCGTTTCCCACGCTGGCAGTGCGGTGGGGTCGCCCGTGATATATTTTTGCAGCAGCGATGCCATTTTCATTTCCTCGAACATGTCATGGGAGTTATTGGAAGAAACGCCGTCCGTGCCGAGTGCCACGTTTACGCCGTGTGCCAGCATTTTTGTCACTGGCGCAAGACCGCTTGCGAGCTTTAAATTGGAAAGCGGATTATGCGCGATTGTTACGCCTTTTTCGCGTAAAATGTCCAAGTCCTCGTCGCTTGCCCACACGCCATGCGCGGCGAGCGTAGGCACGTCAAACACGCCATATCTAGCAAACATCTGCGTTGGTGTCGCGCCGAAATTTTTTATACAGCTTTCGTGTTCATGCCTTGTTTCCGAAAGGTGCAGGTGCATACGCAAATTATGCTTGTGTGCGAAGTCGGTTACTTGTTCCCATGCGGGCGGGTGCGAGGTGTAGCAGGCGTGAATGGCGGCTTCTATTTGGATTCGGGGGGTGGTGGCTCGGGCGTTTTCAAGGCTTCGAGGCGATGTTCCCACCACAGCGTTGTCAAGGCTTCGAGGCGACATTCCCACCACGGAACAGTCGGGGAAAAAGGCCCCTCGGGCCCGCGAGGTTTGCAGGAACTCGTTACATTTGTAAAAATCGAAGCTGTCCCTGTCCATGCCGACAATGCCGTTGCTAATATTTGCCAACATGCCCGCTTCCTCCGCCGCCTTCGCCACATAATCCATATGGCAATACATGTCAGAAAACGCAATCGTGCCGCTCGCGAGCATTTCCGCCATTGCCAACAACGTCCCCGTCCGTACCAGCTCGGGCGTTAGCTTGCTTTCAGCAGGAATTAGGTGATTAAACAGCCAATCCTCCAACGTGCGGTCGTTCGCAAAGCCGCGGAAAAGCGTCATCGCCGCGTGTGTGTGGCAGTTGTACAGCCCAGGCATAATCACCTTGTTGGTACAGTCGATTGTTCGGGCAGGCTTTTCACACGCGCCTAGCTTTATTTTGCCGTCATTGATTGTTAGGTCGGCGTTATATAAAACGGGCGAAGCAGGGTTCATAGTGACGATTGTTGCGTTTTTGAAAAGAATGTACATAGGTCGGCTCCTTTGTGGGGGATTTTTGTGTTTATTTTAACCTAATATGAGTGGGTACGGCAATAAAAAACGCCCCAAGCCGAGGAATAAGTTTCTTTGCTTGGGGTGTTTTTGAATTTTTGCTTGTTGAGTTGTAAAATTATTCGGCGAAACCAGAGAATGCGTAAGTTATCGCTTGATTTTCGGGCATACTAGTAATTACCTCTACTTTAACGCCTTTAATTCCTTCGACAAATAATCGAATTTCTTTTGGTAACGACTGTGCATTTTGCTCAAAAGATTCAACAAGTCTATCGTCAAAATAGATATTTACGGTTGTACCTATAGATGCCGAACCATCTACCCGTCCAAAATCCATCTCAATCCAATTATATCTCGCATTTAGATTGAGCATGGCAGCTTGGGTATATAATCCAGCGTTGTACCAAGATGTGCCTACATTGAAAACCACAGCATTTTGGTAAGTGTTTCCTCCCATTATTGCAACTTCTTGAAATTCGACAGTTCCGCGTCCTTCATACACCGCACCAGAACCGCTACGATATGTTGAACTTCCATCATAAAACAACTCACTCACAGACGTACCCCTCCGAGTTTCGGCTCGCCCCAAGATAGCAGTATTCGTTGCCGCGTTAAAATCAACGGGCAAATCCATTAACTCCGCAATGGTTCTCAATGGTAAAAATGTTCTTCCGCCCATAGTAAACGGTCTAGTATCTGCATCAAAATTCACTGCTTGACCGTTTAGCATTACATTAACGCCATAGGTTATTTCCCTCATAATGGTTTGTGCGTTTACAGCCATTATGCCCACCGTAAGTACCGCGCACAACATGAAGCCCATTACCGCGCCCTTGATTCGTTCCTTGTACATAAAAAAATCCTCCTTTGCCCTATTTGGGCGAATTTTCGGCAACGCCCGCAGGGAAAGCGCGTAGTTCACGCACTGCCCCACGAGGTACGCCGAATATTAAAAAAGCGTGTAAGGACGGCAAAAAATGCCACAACCTACACACCATGAGGAATCGAAAAAATATAAAAGCCTAGCCGCCAAGCTACACGCAACCAAAAGAAAAAAGCACCCTAGTCAAAACGCCAAAAACAAAGCCATATTGAAAAGGAAATAAAACGGTGCTAAACTGGTATTACGTAGTGGCAGGCGAAAGCCTGTGTGTGTTAGGCGATGGTTGGAATCCCTACACTCGCCGTGTGATGTTTGGTAGACAACGCACGGTCACTGCGGTTCTTTTTTTCCGCACAATTATTTTATCACATATAAAACCATATACACAAGGGCGAAATTTTTCACTTCCGCTAAAAAGACAAAAAAATTTCAATACGTCCGTTTTTATTCAGTTTTGAAAGCGATTAAGCACGGATTTTGCTTACACATTTTGGCTTCGTGCGTTTGTCGTGTTTTTACGTTTATTTTAACCTAATATGTGAAGATAATAAATAATTTTGGCAGTATACTATGTAGCGTTTCCCATAACCGAAAATGAAAAACAAGAGAACGAGGTAAAAAATGACATCACAAAACATCTACGACAACCCTCTGTTTTTTGATGGGTACAAAAAGCTACGCGACAACCCCGACAACGCAAATGTTACGGAGGAGAAGCCCGCGTTATTTTCGCTCGCGCCTAATTTGGGCGGAATGTCGGTTCTTGATTTGGGGTGCGGCTACGGTGAGAATTGTGCGGAATTTATGCGATTAGGCGCGGCTAATGTTACAGGGCTTGATATTTCCGAAAAAATGCTAGCTGTAGCAAGGGACAAAACTCGTGGAATTAACTATATTTGCGCCGATATGGGCGATTTGTCGGCGTTTGAGGGCAGTTACGATATTGTGTTCAGCTCGTTGGCTGTTCATTATATTGCGGATTTTAGCCTGCTTTGTTCACAAATTGCGGGCTTATTAAAAAACGGCGGTTATTTTATATTTTCACAGGAACACCCACTGACTACCGCTCCTATTAACGGCATAAGCTGGACTAAAGACGAAAACGGAAACAGAATACATTATAATCTTTCCGATTACGCAAAATGCGGTAGGCGTGAGGTAAGCTGGCTTGTTGACGGCGTTATAAAGCACCACAGAACGTTCTCGGAAATAACGAATACCCTAATTACGCACGGTTTTTGTATTGAAAGAGTAATCGAAACCGTCCCCGACAAAGAAACAATAAAACGCATTCCGTACCTTGTCGGTGATTTTCACAAGCCTAATTTTCTTGTGATGAGGGCTAGGAACACGACAAACGCACGAAGCTGAAATGTGTAAATCAAACACGGATTTAACGGATTTACGCAGATTTACGCGGATTTTATCTGGCGCGTTTTTTTATCCGCGTAATCCGTGTAAATCCGCGTTCCGCTACCTTTAATTTACATGGATAAAATCTGTATCCCATTGTAGGGGACGGATTTATCCGTCCCGAGGTACGCACGTTCGTCAATTCGGGTAGGGGTAACGTACATTAACGCAGAGCGAGGTAATCTCGGGACGGATAAATCCGTCCCCTACAAAGAACCTGCGTTTGTGCGTTTTTATTAAGAATGGTTAAATATTTGTGGGATTGTGTTATAATACAAACAAAGGAGAACCCCATGCTAAGACCGAGAATCTTTCAAGTCGAGCCTTGTCCTGATTTTACGGTGAGCGTATACTTTGACGATGGCACAGTCAAGCTGTATGATGCGCGCCCACTAATAAAAAAGGGCGGTATTTATGCCCCGCTTGGGGATTTGGATTTTTTTATTAGCCGCTGTGTTGTTATGAACAATACATTGGCGTGGGATATGTCGGGGAATTGGGATTCTACGGAATGTGTAGATATTTGTCCAGATTTGATATACCAACAAAACTAGGAGGCATGGTAAACCATGAGCGAAATAACCGTAAACATACTAGGCGTGGGCAAAAAGACCATCACGCAGGGCACGACCCTATTTGAACTAAGCGAAAAGTACGCAAGCTCGCCGCACCCTGCGTTAATCGGGAAAATCGACAGCGAGCTGCAAGACCTTTCGCGTAAGGTGCTTTATGATTCGAGCATCGAGTTTTTGGACATCACGAATCCGCAGGGCTACAGGGCGTACCAGCGCGGCGTTTCGTTCTTGATGATTTACGCGGCGAAGGTTGTTTTTGGGAAAAAAACACGCGTAGTCATCGCACATTCCATTAACAAGAATTTGTGCTGCGAGCTTCCCGAAATAGAGGGCAAAATAAGCGCGGAGCAGCTTGCGGAAATGGAAGAAATCATGCGTGAAATGTCTGAAAATGATATTCCTATAGAAAAAATAACGCTGCCAAAGGAGCGCGCCCTGCGAGTTTGTGACGAGCTTGGGCTTTATGACCAGATTAGGCTCTTGAAGTATCGACATAATCAGACATTTAGCTTCTACAAAATGGACTGGCTGTACAACTTTTTTCACGGCGAAATGCCGCCGAAAACAGGGCGGCTAGGCAAATTTAAGCTAGTGGAACGCACGCGCGGCTTTATGCTAATGTTTCCCGATTCTGCGCGCGATTATCAGTTTACGCAGCTGGAGGAAAACCGCCTTTCCGAGATTTTCGCGGAAAGCAACCGCTGGGCGAGAATAATGAAAGCCGACACGGTCGGCGCATTAAACGACAAAATTTGCAAGAGCGGCACAGGCGAAATAATCCGCGTAGCGGAAGCCCTACACGAGAAAAAAATCTCACAGCTCGCCGACAAAATAATGCAAGACCGCAGGCCGATTGTGCTAATCGCGGGGCCGTCCTCGTCGGGCAAAACCACGTTTGCCTCGCGCCTGGGCGTACAATTGAGCGTTTGCGGCGCGATTCCCCACGTTATTTCGCTGGACAATTATTATCTCAACCGTGAGGATTGCCCCAAGGACGAGTTCGGAAATTACGATTTTGAGACGATTGACGCAATCGACACCGAGCAAATTATCAAGGATTTACGCGGCCTGCTTGACGGGAAAGCCGTGGAAATTCCATCGTTCAATTTTTACACTGGGCGGCGCGAATATAAAGGCCGCACGCTAAAGCTCTCCTCCGCGGACGTTCTGATTATGGAGGGAATCCACGGGCTTAACGAGCGAATCGGCGGCAGCGTGCCGCGCGAGGACAAGTTCAAAATCTTTATATCCGCGCTTACGCAAATAAACATAGACGACCACACCCGAATACCCACCACCGACGCGCGCGTCATGCGCCGCATGGTGCGCGACTTCCTTTTCCGCGGCGCGTCCGCGGCAAAAACAATAGACATGTGGCCGCGCGTTTTGCACGGCGAAGCAAAATATATCTACCCCTGCCAAGAGCACGCGGACGACTTCTTTAATTCCGCGCTGATTTACGAGATGTCCGTGCTAAAGCAATACGCCGAGCCGCTTCTTTTCGGCATAGGCCCAGACGAGCCGCAGTATACCGAGGCGCGGCGGCTTATTAAGTTTCTGTCGTCATTTTTGGGAATACCGAGTGATACTATACCGCCGAATTCGATTTTGAGGGAGTTTGTGGGGGGGAGTTGTTTTTAGGGGAGTGGGGGCGATGTAGTTGATGTTTTGCGTTACACGCAAAACATCAACTAGCCCCTTGGGGTTATTGTCAAGAGGAACTTTTCCGTACAGGGAAAAAGCCTAGCGAGAATGGCTTAATGCCGTCATTCGCTAGGCTTTGGAATATTTTAAGATTCTTTTATAACCAAACCACCCAAAAACGCCCAAATGTCATGGGCGTTTTTTAATTACAATCATAGCAGTCAGCCACAGCAGTCACAGCAAGCACATTTTGAAATCGTGACTAAAAGGGGGCGCTAAGCGCCGAAACAAGAAAGCACGAAGCGGTTTAACTCAAAGCTGTCACGGCTTCAAAGTATAACTGCCACGGCTTCAAAATATAGCTGTCACGGCTTCACAAAGTATGCTTGATATAAAAATTACGTGAGAATTATAGGTTATTTATTTCTTGTAGCTGTCGTTCTTTTTCGGCTTCTAAAAAATCGCTATCGAGAGAAATAATTATACAATCCTCGCACATTCCCAAAGAATTGACTTCTATTCGGGCTAATTGGCATATGTTCTTTTTGCTGTATATACAATATTTATTTTCGCAAGTCATTTTATTAAGCCCCCATATGGTATTAAAGATTTAGAGCATGACATAATAAATTATAGCAATAAAATACATCAACGTCAAGGCATGTGATGTATTCAGTACGTCACAGACGAAGCCCACTTGCTCTATAATTATTTTTCACATGGGAGGCGAATTGTTTATGAAAGAAGATTGTCTTATATGGGTTGCAAAGCGGCTCGAAGATTTAAGAGAGAACAAAGGGGTTTCGGCAAGGGAAATGAGCCGCCGCATTAACCGAGATGAAACATATATTAGGCAGATAGAAACAGGCAAGCTAGTGCCGTCTATCTCTGTGCTGTTTGAAATATGCTCTTATTTGGGAATTACTGTCAAGGATTTTTTTAGTGATGAGGTCGAAAATCCCGAATTATTAAATGAATTATTTGAAATACTACGAACGCTTAACAAACATGAACTTGAAAGTATTACAAGCATTGTAGAAATTATTGCAGAAAAGAAGGCAAGTAAATAATACGTAAGCCTTAAATATTTGGCATAAAAAACCGACAAGAATACGATAAAATCGCTCGTTGTCGGTTTTATGTGCAACATGGGATTATGTTCTTACTCAGCTTCTGTTTGCACTTTCAAATCATCTAAATCATACCCTGTCAACCACCGCAACAACGCTGTAATATCGCTTGCGTCCACAATGCCGTCGCCATTTATGTCTGCGATACGCTCATCGGGCGAATCAAAGCCTGCGTGACCCGCGATATGCCGCGCTAACCAAACCACGTCCGCAGAGGTTACGTTGCCCCTGCCGTTTAGCGACACATTTCCAAGGCGTAGCCATATGGGGGCAACGGTGGTGTCGGTGGTTATGCCTATTACGTCCGTATCCCACTCGTCAAAAATCCAACCTTTGCGAGATACTATAGGGGCTACGGCTTCACTACCCTGCGGGAGTATCTGAACGAGTTCGCCGCTGATTACAAGCACGTTATCACTGAGTATGAAAGTAACGGTTACGTACCCGCCTTGTATTGTGGTTATGCGTGTAATGTTTCCAAGCCCATCATAAGCGTAGGAAATACTATCACCGTTTTCATGGATTATTTTGGTTATTCTGTTGAGGCTGTCGTAGTTGTAGGTGGAAGCATTTACAGACATAACCATGCCAAGCATTAAGATTGCAACAAACACGAGCAAGTGTACTATTTTAGATTTTTTCATTATTCATACTCCTTTTTTTATAAAATAATTTAGAAATAGACCTTAAAATCGAAACAGACCATAGATTAGCGGAAAAAGTAGCCATTAAACGCCCCATATTAATAAAAAACATAAAGATAGTATTTGTCCGTATCTTTAGTTATGGCATAATATAAAATCCTTGTAGTTCCACCTAAAAAGAGAGAACCTCTACCGCCCATAAGTTGAGTAATTTTAACTTCCTCCGCATTTTCTAAGTTTAGTGACTTATACTTGTAATAAGGTATAATATGTTCATGTGCAAACTGCACATAATCTATACCCTCGACAAGGTTTTTACTTATCGAGTCGTAAGTTTCTTTGTCGATTCCTGTTTTCGCATAAAATGGCTCAACACCATATATATTAAATCCGATTTTATATTCAATGATTTCTATTGTGTCGGGCAATTCAAATTTGATAATATTTTCGATACGACTTTTCTTGAAAATAAACGGTTGCATGATATAAATTAGCATTGTTAAAAAAAGGCAAATAAATATAATCCACTTTATACGGCGTTTCGTCATAAAATTTAAGTCCTCTCGGTTAATACTTTCATAATCGCACATATCTAACCATGCCCCTAGTGCCGATACTCAAGTTCAATTACAATATACTGTATCTAGCAAAAATACCCCAAAAGCATCAAAATCCCCTATGTTATACATTTCAAGAATATTGTCATAATAGTCATAAGGCGGAAAAGCATTATCGGCTTCTTCCACAAGCTGTTCATTGTCGGAAATTATTCCTTTATTATGCGGCTCTACGGTGCGGTCATAATAAAATAAATACTCGTATTTTAACTCCCTATCTTCGACAGACAAATACCCATAACGCTCCACGCCTCCGCCATACCAAAGAAGAAACAGCCCACCAAACATAGGATTATCTGTGATACATAATGCACTCGCATATGAACCCGCGTTTTCAAATTCGCCAATTTTATATATGCTATTTTCATATGAATAAACGAGTAAGTCTTTAGTATATGCGGCGTTATCCATTTGACAGATTATCAATTCGGGAACGCCATCGCCGTCTAAATCTCTTAATGAAAACTCAAGGATTTCATTATCTTCGGGGGCGGGGAAATCCTTTAGAAACGAGATATAGGCGGTTTGCCAGTTTGATACATCTGAATTTTCAGTTGCTTCAATTTCGGCTACTGGCGTGTCAATACTCCGCTTGTCATTCAAAGAACAGCCTACCATAAACGCAAATAATACAACAAAAACGAACAACATACTTAATTTTTTCATGATTACACGCTCCTAAATATACCGCACACACCGCCCTTTTATTCATTTCAAGGGCCACTATAAATCAAAAAATCAATCAACTCCGTAACTCCACTTTCCCCTATTTCAAATATAGCCACACTGCTTCCCACATCTTCCAAATATACAATTAAATCCATATTGCCATTTCCTGTAACATCGAATACGCCAATCTTAGTTTTTACGCCTAGAAAACCAACAGGATTAAGATAATTTTTGCGTATGATGTGCGTGCTTCCGTTGTAATTAACGCTGACTACCAACTCATGCAACCACATAAGCTCGCCATATTCTGTAAATTCGGACGGCTCTACCTGCCAGCCTATGCTGTCCATAACGCCATTTCCGTCAATATCTACGTCTATGCGGTTTTCGCCTATTCGCTCGGGTATTCGCGGCAATGGATTCCATTCGCAGGACAACCCAATAAATGGCTGCGCGTCCATGTCTATTTCGTCAAATTCCACCCAGATAAAATCGTTCATATCAATATTATCGTTTGAAAATTCCAAGGCTTTGCAAGCCGTTGTGATAACCTTGGTTTCTGAATTGTATATTTGAAAAATGTCGTGCGGTTCTACAACGCCCCCGATAACTAGCCCTTTATCCACGCCTGTAAAGAATACTATGGGGCTAGCAATCGTTTCATTTTGGGAATCGTCCTTTGTAGCAAATGGCATTTCCCCCCGCTCTAGCATAAACAATCCTGTTTCAAGCTGATAAAAATACCAATGCAATAATGATTCTGGCATATTGTCAAGACTGACCGTAACGTCCAACAATCCGTCACCGTTCAAATCCTCTACCGTGACATTATAAATCTCTATACCGTTTTGATACGGCGCGCGAAAATCGTATAAAATATCGCCCTTCTCGTCCGTAATAAATACTGCGGGTAGTGTTCGGTTGTGCACATAATACCCTGCTACAAAAAATACCTTTCCCCATGTATTCAAGTCTGTTTCAAAAGATAGTGCTTTTTCTTCAATAAAATGATATTCGCTATTTGTATTAACATCAGATATGTTTAGCGGGCGATAAGTATAATTGCCGTCAGAATATAAAAAATCGCGATTTTTCGGTGCTTGGTATTCTATTACAGCATTTATAGTTTTTTCGCCCATAAAGGATAATGTTATTTTACCTTTGATTATATCGTCACCAAGCTCTGCCGGTATATCAAAATATCCCTCCGCTGTATTGCCGTTCAACGTAAAAGATATATTGTAATTGCGGTTTTCGTCGTATTGGAATACAGGCGGGTACGCGAAATTAGAATATGAAATACGTGCCTTTGCCCCCGCACTGTTAATTTCATAAACCCCTAAGCTAGGAAAAAAATGGCTATATTCTTGCCCGCCGTCAATAACCCATGTCCATTTTAGAAAATCTTGAAAATCAAAATCGTGCTGAATAATTTCCTCCGTGATTGTCATAGGCACATCATTATGACGAATATCGCACCCCATTAGTGCTAACGAAAGGTATATTGATAAAGTAAAATAAATGAATTTAATCATTGTGTACCTCGTCTTTCCTCATGTAGCGTAAGAAAATCAAACCACTTATTTGCATAGTTGATTCTTCCCTCGATACGCTCTATTCCATCGCTTTGTTCGCTATCGCCAGACCTTAAATATGTGGCGTGAAAAACTAACGCGGCATCACCTGCACTTAAAGATGTAGACATGTATTCATATATTGTAATGTGTGCGGGTATTTCTTCAGAAGTAGGATAGAAATTAAGTATGTCATTTCTTCTCCGACTGTTAAGCCACTCTCCCCGACCAGGCAGAACATTGTCTGCAAGAAATTCCAATTGTACATTCATAAGTTGTTCCGTATCGTTTTGAGCTAAATTATTAGACCATAAAGCGGTATTTTCCCCTAATAACTTAGTTGCGGCAGTCCACTGTAGTAATCCATAACCGAGATTGAGATTATAGCCTGTGGTCGATTGCCATGCCCCAGGGTTTAGCCTGCTTTCATGCTCCATATTTCCAAGCACTCCAGCTATTGCATTTATAGACCAGTTTCTTTCTTGCAGAAAATGGTAGATATATAGTGCATTAGATTCTGTTTGTTCTTGTGTTAAAAAGCCTATCATTTCATTTGCATTTGTAACTCCTCCATAAACAGTATGTTCGTACTCAACTCGTGCATTATATTCGGTTACATTTTGCACAGGGGCAAGCATAGGCATACTCCAACGTGAGGGTAGGCTATTAGCTAGCTGCCTCCGTGGGCCTAGTAGTGCTGGTGCTTGCGTTGTTGGGCTGTTTATGGGTGGTGCCTTGCCAGTGGGGTCAACAAACTTTAGAGGATTGTTAAGCGAGTAGCTATATTTGTTGTTGAATTGAGAAATAGTTAGTATGCCGTCATTGAAAATGTTAAATGGTAGTTGAAAATATGGGTCGGCACTGATAAAACCATTTTGTGTGGGGGCGTAAAAACGTGCCTGTGCGTAGTAAATATTTAACAGTGGGTCATGTGAATAACTGGTAAATGTGTTTAATATATCCATCTTGCTACCCGCGAATGTTGGTATGGTTTTTTCTAGGGGTAAGCCCCATTCGTTTAAGATTGTGTGGGCTACTTGTGTTCCTGTTATGTCGGTGGCTCGTACTCCGCTCCCAAGCCTGTCATTCTGTATAAAGAATGTTTCGGTTTGGGTGGGGTTGGCTACGTTTGTTAAGTTTGTGGAAATACGGCTAAGTCCGTTATGCTCACTGCCGTAGGTGTGGCGTTTTATTATGTCATTGGGTGGCGTGGACGTAGACGTGCCACTGCCGTATGACATTGTGCCAGTGCCGTATTCCATTAGCACGGTCGGCACTAGGCTTGTATAGTCAAGCACAAAATCGTTGGTGAATGTTCCGCTATTGGTTATGGTTTCCCTGCCGATTAAGGCATTTAGTGCGTTGTAGTGGTAAATGCTTTCTTCGCCTTGGTGGTTTGTGCCGTGGGTCATTCTGTTTGTGCTGTCGAAAGTGTACGTCTGCGTTGTGTTGTTGATTGTGTCACGTTCTTCGATTAGGTTTCCTCTGTTATCGTATACATACTCAAACTTATTGAGTATGCTACCTTGTACGCCTATTTGTGTCTGTGTTGTTAGCTGATTTAGTGCGTTGAATTGGTTTAGCGTTATTGAGTTTGGCAGACTGGAATTGAAAGCACTCGTCTGTGAAAGTACGTTTCCTACGGGGTCGTAGGTGTATTCGCTGATTATTTCGCCTACGTTGTTTTGGCTTGATTGCCCTGCGTAAAGCCCGCCCACTGTGGTGTTTGGGTTCATTTGCATTACGGACAACAACTGCCCGATTTCGTCATGCGTGTATGTTTCCGTTATTCCGTTGGGCATTTCTAGGGCTTTTACACGTCCTGCGGGGTCGAGGGTGTAGTTAAATATGCCGTCTACGGTTTGTATACTTGTCATGCGGTTTAAGCCGTCAAATATGCGAGTTGCGCTCGTGTTGTCGGGGTAGTTGACTTGCGTTTGGTTGCCTGCGGGGTCGTAGGTGTAGCCCACAGTGCGGTTGTTTTGGTCGTTTATTTCTGTCACTCGTCCGAGTAAATCTAGCGTGAAGTTGGTTGTCCCTGTCCAGTCGGCGAGTTGTACAAGCTGTCCTGCGGCGTTGTAGGCTAGGTTGGCGGTTCTGTCGTCGGCGTGGGTTATGGTTTCGAGTAGGTTTTTGGCGTTGTGTACGTAGGTGGTTGTGTAGCCGTCCTCGTCTGTGGTGGATACTAGGTTGCCGTTTTGGTCGTAGATGTAGAGTTTTTCGTCGCCGATTGCGTTTATTACTTTGGTTACAAGTCCCCTGCCGTCATATTCATAGAGGGTTATTTGGTTTGCGGTGGTGGGGTTGGTGGCGTTCGTATTGCTTGCGGTGCTTGTGTTTGCGGTGCTTGTGCTGTCCTTCGCATTGCTCGTCACTTGTACAATGCGGTTTAGGCGGTCGTACTCAAAGCGTGTGATTACGCCCTCTGCATCGGTTGCGGTGGTTAGGTTGCCGTTGCTGTCGTAGGCGTAGTGGGTTTGTTCGCCGTTGCGGTCGGTTACGGTGGTTATGCGGTTGTTTTGGTCGTAGGCGAAGTATTCGGCGTGACCGAGGGCGTTTGTTACGGCGGTTACTCTGCCGAGTGGGTCGCGGGTGTAGGTGGTTGTTTCGTTGTTGGGGTTGGTTTCGGCTGTGAGTTGCCCGAGGGCGTTGTATTCGTAGGAAGAAACGCCACCAAGCGTGTCCGTGACGGTTTCTAGCAAGCCAGTGGGCGTGTAGGTGAAATGCGTGACGTTTCCGTTCGGGTCGGTGGTTTTTGCGGCGCGGTTCATTGTGTCGTATTCTATGGTTGTTTCTGCTTCTAGTGCGTTTATTATGGATACTATTTGTCCGTTGGCGTTGTATTCGTAGGCTGTTTCCGCGCCTAGCTGGTCTATGGTTCTGATTATTCTGCCGTCTTGGTTGTAGACGGTTTCGATTGTGCCGTTTTCTTCGTCTGTGACGGTTGTTAGGCGGTTGAGTTCGTCATATGCGAAAAAGACGGTGTTTCCGCGTGGGTCGGTTTGGGAAACGACATTTCCGTTGGGGTCGTAGGTGAATGAGGTTGCGTTGTTTTCCGTGTCGGTGCGTGAGGTTAGGCGATTGAGTGAATCATACACAAAAGTTGTTACGCCGTTTTCTGCATTTGTTATTTTTGTGATATTGCTGTTGGGGTCGTATTCGTAGGAAGTAACGCCGTCTAGGGGGTCGGTGACTGCGGAAACACGGTTTAGTGGGTCGTAGGCGAATGTTGTCACGCCGTTCATTGGGTCGGTGATTGTTAGGATATTACTGTTTTGGTCGTAGGTGTATGAGGTCACGCCGCCTATTGCGTTGGTTTCGGCGGTAATTCTTCCCATTGTGTCATAGGTAAATGTTGATGTGTTGTTTAATGGGTCTGTGAGTTGTGTTAGTTGTCCGTTGGCGTTGTATTCGTATGATGTTTCCGCGCCTGTTTCGTCTTTTACGGAAGTGAGCCAGCCTGCGGAGTTGTAGGTTAGTTCGGAGTAGGTGTTGTCGGCGTTGGTTATTCTCGTCAATCTGCCAGCGTTGTCGTAGTGGTATGCGGTTTCGTTGGCTTGGGGGTCGATTGTTTTTATTCGTCTGCCCATGCCGTCAAATACGCTTGCGACGGTGTTTCCGCTTGGGGTGGTTAGGTGGGTGAGGTTGCCGAAAAGGTCATAATCAAAAGTGGTCGTGTTGTTTAGCGGGTCGGTTTCGCTTGTCATGCGGTTTTCGGCATCGAAAGTGAACGTCCATGTGTTTCCGCGTGGGTCGGTCATGGAGGTGATTCGTCCGCGTTGGTCGTGGGTGTAGGTGGTTTCGTTATTTAATGTGTCTGTTACTTTCGTAAGATTGCCCGTGGGGTCGTAAGCGTAGTGGGTGGTGTTGTTTCGGGGGTCGGTGGTGGTTGTGGGCTTGTTTTGGGCGTTGCGTATAATTGTTGTTTCATTTCCGAGGGGGTCTACTGCCCCAACCTCAAAACCGTTGCCGTCAACCGAAAATTGGCGAACACCGCCCATAGGGTCGGTTGTTTGGAGTAGCTTTCCTGCGGGGGAGTAGGCGAAGTCGATTTCGCCGCCGTCTGGGTTGATTTGCTTGGTTAGTCTGCCGAGGTTGTCGTACTCAAACGCTGTTGTGTTGCCTAGTGGGTCGGTTTGGGTTAGGGGGTTGCCTGTGTCGTCATAGGTAAAGTTGGTTGTGTTGCCTAGTGGGTCGGTGCTTGTTAGTAGGTTATTTTGGTTGTCGTAGGTGAAGGTGTGGGTTTGGGTTTCTATAGGGGCGAGAGGGTCATAATCGGGAGCGAGAGGGTCGGCGTTGTCAGACATTACTACCGTCCGTGAGGTCATGTTTCCGTTTGTATCGTAGGTAAATTCGACAATAGAGCCGTCACGTTGGGTGTGTTTGGTCGGCAGGTTTTTATTGTTGTACTCGAATAGTTCTATTTCGCATGGCGTGGCTGTTTCGTTTTCGTGAGAAAAATAGCTTACGGACGTTCTATTTCCTGCGTTGTCGTGGGTGAACGCTACGGAGTTTCCTAAGCCGTCTATGGTTTTTACCAAACGTCCGTTTTGGTATTCGTATTCTATTCGTCCTGCTTCGTCCGCTATTGCTACAGTTTGCCCGATTGCATCATAAAAGTATTGCCGTACCGCGCCTTCACCGTCAGTAATGGTTGTAACGCGATTGTTCACATCATACACATAATCAAAAGTGCCTTGGTCGAGCATATATTGCTTGATTGCTCGCCCTTGGCTGTCGTACTCATTTGTCAAATAAATATTGCCGTTA
>Ga0099364_10001236_pt1 | contig 42674 bp, 34 predicted proteins | sample TergutTh196P3_FD_73070 | JGI IMG/M metagenome (GOLD analysis project Ga0099364, IMG submission 73070) | Microcerotermes parvus P3 segment gut microbial communities from Pointe-Noire, Republic of the Congo - Th196 P3 | ecosystem: Host-associated > Arthropoda: Insects > Digestive system > Gut ...
TGGCCGGCAGCGATAGCGCGAAAGGAAGCGGTTGTCAAGCAGTTGACCGGCGGCGTTTCCTTACTTTTAAAAAAGAAGAAGGTTCAAGTTCATAAAGGCAGCGCGAAGCTGTTGCCCGGCCTGCGCCTGCAGGTTGGAGAAGAGATCCTTTCGGCGGACGCGATTGTACTTGCCGTGGGATCCGTGAATACGGCGCTTTCTTTCCCCGGAAATGATCTGGAAGGGATCATCAACACTACGGAAGCGCTTTCTTTGCAGGAGCCTCCCAAGTCGATCGTGATCGCAGGAGGCGGCGTCATCGGCATTGAGTTTGCGACTTTGTTTGCCCAATTGGGCGCCGAAGTAAGCGTCATCAAGACGATGCCGGAATTTCTGCCTGAAATCGACGCGGATATTGTCGCCTTGTTGAAAAGAAAGCTGCGGAAACTCGGGATTCAGATCTATTTTGACTCCTCTATTGCCAGCGTGGAAAAAGAAGGGGCTAGTCTGAAGGCGACGGTTACCACAACGAAAGGGCAGGAGGAGATAAGGGCGGAAAAACTGCTCATTGCCAAAGGCCGCCGGCCAAACACAGCAGATATGGGGCTTGAAGAGCTGGGCCTGATCACCGGCAGGGGCGCGGTCGCGGTGGACGACAAGTATCAGACTTCTATCCGCGGCGTATATGCCGTAGGCGACTGCAATGCGAAACGAATGCTGGCGCACGCGGCAATGGACCAGGGCATTGCCGCCGTTGAACATATCATGGGCGCCGGGGAACACGCCGCACAAAAGAATATCCCGAGCTGCGTCTATTCCAGTCCGGAAATTGCTTCCGTGGGGTTGACAGAAAAGCAGATTAAGGAGAAAGGCATCCCCTATGCGGCAGGCCGTTTCCTCCTGGGCGGAAACGGAAAAGCCCTCATCGAAGGCGAAGACGGCATGATTAAGATTCTTGCAGACAAAGAGAATGGCCAAGTCCTAGGCGTACATATGATCGGCCCCAAAGTAACGGAAATGATTGGCGAATTCGTCCTTTGTATGAATATGGAGAGGACCGTTAAGGATATCGTCCATTCGGTTCACGCGCATCCGACTGTCAGCGAGGCTGTGGCGGAAGCCGCCATGGCCGTCTTCGGGGAAGCGATTCATAGATTATAGCGGCGCTACGTTACCGCAGTGTCAGTTGCTCATTCGCGTTCGTATTAGCCGTTGAGTGTTCTCAGCGTCCGGCGGAAGAAGTCTTCCTGACCAAAATTACCGGATTTGAGAACAATTCGAATAGCGGGATTTTCCAAGGGAATCAAGACCGGCACACCCGGCGCGATACTCTCGCCGATTTGAAACTGTGTCCATCGTAAGGCTTTCATCACGGCGCCGGAGGTTTCTCCGCCTGCGACGATGATCCTGGTTACCCCGGACGCCAGCGCCAGCCGGGCGCATTCCGCCATAGCTGTTTCCAAAGCGGCAGCCTCTTCCGCATTTGTGTCGGGGTCGCTGCTTTCGTTTGTCCCGCCGCAACTTCCGGGCGTATAGATCATGACTGCGGATGGATCTTGTTCTTCTACACACTCTACGGGGGTAGGAATCCCCCTCTGCGTGAAGAGTCGTTCCTTTGCCAGGGTCCAGATCCTTTGCGGGCTTTGCGCGGCGCTAAGCAGTTTGAGGGGATCCAGCAGGACGCCCGCGCCACCGTTCCCGATAAAGCGTCTGACCTGCGAACGGGTGGCGGTTGAGCAGCTTCCGGCTAGAATCAATGCTCTATCGGTGGCAGTTGTTTGCAGGCTGCTGCGGATGGTTTCCTTCTTGTGCGTTCTTCCCGGCGTGAGAGAGGCGCGCTGTATCGCCAACTTTTCCATTAAACCGGAACCGCCTGTTAACAGAGGAAGATCGCCAAAGAGGGATAGAATCCGTTCGGCGTCCTCTTCCGTGCAATAATCCGGAACCAGGTAGAAATGCTTATTCGTATTCCTATACGCGCGGATGGCATCCATGACAGCGTCCCGGCCAGCCGCCATAACCGCCCTTTCGAGGAGAAAGCAGGGATAGTTGCTTTGCTCTTTCATCAGGGAGGGGATATAGCTGTCCCACATCGGCGTCAGGGGATGGTTGCGCATATGGGTTTCATCAAGAGGTAGACCGTCTACGTACAATCGCCCTTTATCTACAGTGCGCCTGTTCACCGGCAATGAAGGGCAAAGAAGCGTATAGGGGACGTCCAGCATTTCCAAAGCAGCGTCGCATATGGGGCCGATGTTGCCTTTTGGCGTGGAATCGAAGGTGGAGCAATACTTGATATAGAGCATACCGGCGCCATTTGCCCTGAGCAGACGGATGGCGTCCATGGATTCCCTGACGGCGGAAGACTTTTCCTGTGTCCTGGTTTTCAGGGCAATGACGACAGCTTCTGCATCCGCCGGGATACGGCCCTCATCCGGTATGCCGCTGACCAGCACGACAGAAAGTCCCCCCTTGGCTAAAAAAGAAGCCGCGTCGCTGGCGCCGCTGAAGTCGTCGGCGACGCAGCCTATAAGCAAGCGTTTGTCCATTCTGTTCACCTCCTAGAGTGGGCTGCCGCCTATATCATAAGCGAAGCGGCATCCCCTTAGCAAGATGGTTTGATGGGAACAAAAAATACGGAGAAAAAACGGAGAAAAATAAGCTGGAATTAATCTTGATAAAAAAAGTCAAGTATGGTATTATTAAAAACGATAATTATTCCTGATTATTCCAAATAATTCTTGACTATGATTATCTGCAACAAAAGAAAAGAGGAGAGATTAAGTATGAACACACGTTTCGATTGTGCTACCTGTGCCAGCGCGGATAAACCCTTGGAGATGTTTATCGCGGAATTACCATTTGAAACCTCGCATCATCGCGTGGAGTCGCAAGAGATCAAGTGCGGTTTTGGCTTGCAGGGCCTATGCTGCAGATTGTGCGCAAACGGGCCTTGCCGCATCACGCCGGACGCGCCGAAAGGGATCTGCGGCGCCGATGCGGACACCTTGGTCACGCGAAACTTCCTGCGGGCAGTCTCCGCGGGATCCGGCTGCTACATTCATGTCGTGGAAAAAACAGCGCGAAACTTAAAAAGTACGGCGCTGAACAAAGGCGAACTGAAGGGTGAGAAAGCGCTGGACAGGCTATGCGAGATATTTGGTATTCAAGGAAGCGATGCCCATCAGAAAGCGATACAGGTTGCCGACGCAGTTCTGAACGATCTCTACAAGCCGGACGACGAAGAGATGGAATTGACCCAAAAGATGGCCTATCCTCCGCGTTATGAACTGTGGAAAAAACTCGGCATACTTCCCGGAGGCGCGAAGAGCGAGATTGTGCGGACCCTCGTGAAGACCTCCACGAACTTAAATTCCGATCCAGTAGACATGCTTGTGGATTGCCTGCGCCTGGGTATTTCCACCGGTATATACGGCTTGACCCTAACCAATCTCTTAAACGACGTGATGCTGGGTGAACCGGAGATCCGCTTTGCGCCGGTCGGCTTGGGCGTGATTGAACCGGATTACATCAACATCATGATCACCGGACACCAACACTCCGTATTTGCGCATTTACAGGATGCGCTCATCGGCGCCGAGGCGGTGAAAGCTGCACAGGAAGCCGGCGCGAAAGGTTTTCGTCTGGTCGGATGCACCTGCGTCGGACAGGATTTGCAGCTCCGGGGCGCGCACTATCCGGAAGTCTTCAGCGGACACGCGGGCAACAATTTCACCAGTGAAGCGGTTCTCGCGACAGGCGCCATCGACGTCGTCCTGTCCGAGTTCAACTGTACGCTGCCGGGAATCGAATCCATTTGTGACGAGCTGAAAATCAAACAGATCTGCCTGGACGACGTGGCGAAAAAGGCCAACGCCGATATGAAGAAATTCGTATTTGCGGACAGGGAGCGCATCACCGGCGAGATCATCGCCGAGGCGGTAGCGGCTTATGGCGAACGCCGCAAAGCGGTCGCTTTGAATCTGCTGGAGGGACATGGAAACGACAACACGCTTACCGGCGTCAGCGAGGTTTCCTTGAAGGCGTTTTTAGGCGGTAACTGGAAACCGCTCATCGACTTGATTGCCAATGGAACCATCAAAGGCGTCGCAGGCGTCGTCGGCTGTTCCAACCTTCTGGGCGAAGGGCATGACATGTTGACGGTAGCCTTGACCAAAGAACTGATCGCCAGAGATATCATCGTGCTTACGGCAGGCTGTTCCTCCGGCGGTATAGAGAACTGTGGCCTTATGACGCCGGAAGCCGCCGCCATGGCCGGCCCAGGACTCCGGGCGGTCTGCGAGAAGCTTGGCATCCCGCCTGTACTCAACTTCGGGCCCTGCCTTGCTATCGGACGGCTTGAAATTGTAGCGACGGAGCTTGCGGAAGCGCTCGGCGTCGATATGCCCCAGCTCCCGCTGGTCCTCTCCGCGGCGCAATGGCTTGAGGAACAGGCGCTTGCCGACGGCGCATTCGGGCTGGCGCTTGGTTTGCCCCTGCATCTGGGACTGCCTCCGTTTATCACGGGCAGCGGCGTTGCCGTCAAGGTATTGACAGAGGATATGAAGCAGCTCACGGGCGGGCAGGTCATCGTAAACGGCGACGCCCATGAATCGGCGGATATTCTGGAGAGTATTATACTGGAAAAACGCAAAGCGCTGGGAATATAAGAAAGGAGGCGCTTGGGCTATGAAACGGATAATCATTGACAAAGATAAATGCGAGGCTTGTCTTGGCTGTACGCTAGCCTGTATGCAGGCGCACAGGTCTGACAGCGGATCCCTCTATGACCTGGGCCTCACGGATCCCGCCAATGAATCCCGCAACAGGATCGTGCTGGATAGGAAAGGAAACTATGTACCGCTTTTCTGCAGGCACTGCGACGACCCGAAATGCGTGAAGGCTTGCATGAGCGGCGCGATGACGAAGGAGCCGGCAAGCGGTCATATCTTATATGACAAGGATCAGTGCGCAGCTTGTTTCATGTGCGTCATGAACTGCCCTTACGGGATACTGAAACCGGACAGGGAAACGGGTAAACATGTCGTGAAATGTGATTTCTGTGCGGACGACAACAGTGAACCGAATTGTGTGAAGGCTTGTCCCGTGAAAGCGATACAAGTCGAGGAGGTGGCGCAATGAAGCATGTGATTATCGGAGCAGGTGCGGCAGGCATAGCGGCTGCCGCGACGCTGAGACAAAGCAAGGCGGACGACGAGATTGTTTTGATTTCCTCGGATAACGACGTCCATTCCCGCTGCATGCTCCATAACTATATCAGCGGCGAGAGGACGAAAGGGGAAATACGCTTTATCGGCGAAGATTTCTTTCAAGAAAACCGTATCATTTGGAAGAAAGGGATAAACGTCCTGAGAATCGACACGCAAGCAAAAGTATTGCGTACATCCGGCGGCGACGAAAGCTATGACAAATTGCTGATCGCGACGGGCTCGGAAAGCGTGATTCCTCCGGTCGGCGCGTTGCGGAACGCCGGGAATGTCTATGGCCTGCGTCATCTGGCGGATGCGGAAGCCATCCGTGAAAAGGCGCAGCAGGCGGAGCGCATTGTGATCATAGGCGCGGGGCTTGTGGGGCTCGACGCGGCCTATGCCCTCCTTGCGCTTGGCAAGAAACCTGTGATTGTCGAGATGGAGAAAAGGGTGCTTCCGCTGAATCTGGACGAACGGAGCGCTGCGGCGTATCAGAAGCTGTTTGAGGATCATGGATGCATCTTCCGGCTGGGTTGCAAGGTGAAGGATACGATCTCCACAGGGACGCAGATATCAGCGATTAGCCTTGAAGGAGGGGAGACGCTGCTCTGCGATATGGTGATTGTCGCCGCGGGCGTTCGCCCTGCCATACCATTTCTGGAAGGCAGCGGTATCGAGTACAGCCGCGCGATCACGGTGGATGAGCGGATGCGCACGAGCGTAGCGGACGTCTATGCCGCGGGAGACGTTACCGGGCTGTCCGGCATTTGGCCAAACGCCTCGGAAATGGGCGAAGTCGCCGCGAAGAACATGACCGGGCAGGATGCGGTCTATGACGATAGCTTCTCGCTAAAGAATATTGTGCATTTCTTCGGGCTTGCCACCATGTCTTCCGGCGTTCTCTATCCGGCGGAAGGCGACAGTGTGGTTATTCGGGAAATTGGCAAGCACTATAATAAATGGATTCTGCGGGACGGCGTTGTGCAAGGCGTTATCTTGCAAGGAGACGTCTCTTACAGCGGCTTTTGGCAGTATTTGATTAAAAACCGGATTAAGGTAAAAGAACCGGTTTGGAAAGCCTCCTATGCGGACTATTTCAGCGTCTTGGAGTCCGGGGAGTATACCTACGCGGCGTCCTAAATACTCAAGTTCAGCGTAATCCACTCAGACAAGTTATAACAGAATCTATGCATCAACCAATTTAAACAAAGCCGCTCGATTGCCTTTTCGCTTTCGGGCGGTTTTGCTCTTTACCTTTTCATTCCCAATAACTGGCGTATCCTTTTCTGCGTGTGCCGTTCAATCGCGATAAGCCGTTCCTCCGGCCAGTTGATCGAGGGATGCCGCTTAAACTGGAAGCCAATCAGCTTTCTTAACTGTTGTGCTTGCACCTTTCCCATAACGTCCGAACAAATCGTTTCAAATGTGATATTGGCGTATGCAGGAAAGCGCGTCGCCGCATATTCATCCAATTTGCTAATATCGTCTTTCATAGCGTAATTGAACAAGGAAAGCCCGTGATCGTACAGCGGCGCGGGCGAAATAATCGCACCGGAATGATTGTCCCGCAGTATCCCGAAGTTTCCGAAATGACGGTCAGTGTTATAAACCACTGCGTCAAAAACAAGCATACTCCGCATATCTTCCGCAAAATCTTCGCCCAATTCCGCATAATACTCCAGACAAGCCTTTAAGCTACCTGTCCGCTCAATTCGCCCGACGGGGATATAGGAGGTATCCATGTCGGTAAACAGCTTGCATTTTGAGGCCAGTATGCCTTTCCAGTTTTCCAAGTCGTAGGGTACAGCGTTCAGCCCCATTGCCTGCGCGATCTGGCAGGCGTAGTATTCGCTGTAGGGTTCCTGTCCGGTGTTGGCTGCGCCGCTTGACCCGCCTTTATAGAGATAGATACCATCGCCTTCAAGTAAACGCCATGCTTTTGGCAGCATACCGCTGGTGGTCAATTCCGGCGAAGTAGAAAACGCTCCGTGACTCTGCCATATCCGTTATCCCAAACCTATTCATAACTGGTCATAGATATGCAAATCTAGCCAGCTTTGATGTTGAGTTCCTGCTTCTCAGAGGTGATTACTTCCACTAACTCTCCACAGGCTGACACCGTGTAACTCACGGCATTGTATTTCAAATTGACTGCGGCATTTATATCGCGATCGTGGTGCGCCTTACATATCGGACAATCCCACTCCCTGACCGATAACGGGAGTTTTCCTTCCCACTTGTTGCCGCAGGATGAACAGCGTTTACTCGACGGATAAAATCGGTCGGCCACCACTACGACGCTCCCCGTCATTTTTGATTTGTATTCAATTTGACGGCGGAACTCGAAAAAGCTCATGTCCAGGACAGCCCGGGCAAGGCGACGGTTTTGCGCCATACCGCTCACGTTCAGATCTTCTATCCCGATGATCGCATATCCTTGCGTAAGCATTGATGTGAGTTGGTGTGTTTCGTTGTTGCGGATATTCGCTACCCTCGCGTGCAATCGCGACAGCTTCTTTTTCGCTTTGATAAAGTTCCTGGATTTCTTCTCTCCTTTCTTCGCGCCCTCTTTTCGGGACAGCGACTGGTTCAGGCGGCGTATCTGCGACAGCAGCGCCTTGTGCGGTTTTGTGCCTTCGATCTTTGTTCCATCTGAGAGTACCGCCAGATGATTTACGCCTAAATCTACGCCCACCGCTTGGTTTTCGTCGGCGTTCGTATGCTTTGGTTTCTCATCCGGTATTTCTACCTGTACGGCGATAAACCACTTATCCGCTTTTCGGCTGATCGCAGCGCCCATGATTTTTCCCGCAAAGCGCAATTCTTCCGTCATGTTCACCCAGCCCAGTTTCGGTATGCTGACTTTCTTCCCGTCGATCTTGAATTGGTCGTTGGATATCCCGAAGCTATCATGTCGGCCCTTTTTATGAAATCGCGGATACGCTGCCTGATGTCTGTAGTAGTTCGCAAACGCTTGACCCAAATTCATGATCGCAAGCTGCGGTGCGCATTTGGTCACTTGCAGCATCCACGGGTACTGGGTATGCTTGATCGCGTTCAACTGCCGCCGCAATCCGCCTTCCGTCACCTGCTGCCCTTCGTCCATTTGCTTTTGCCATTCCTCCAATGCCCAATTGTAAGCAAACCGCGCCGTGCCCGCCGCCTTCGCGAAGTATGTGCGCTGCGTATTGTTCGGATCAAGCCGTATCTGATGCGCGAGGATCATTCCTGTATAGCCTCCGCCGCCGCTTTTGCGATTCGCTCAAGAAGCTTCTTATTCTTTCGGCTCCTTGCTCCGTACAGCCGCGCTGATAATACCGTTATGATCTCCCATACGTCTTTCGCCAGGTCTTCTTCAAACGTCGTATCTTCTCCTTGATTCAGAATTACGACTTCGACGTTTTTGGCTTCGCACACAGCAAAGACCAGTTCTGCCCCGAATCGCAGCAACCTGTCTTTATGGGTAATGACTAGCCGCCCGGCCTTCCCATCAATGATATCAGCCAGCAAGCGCTTGAGTCCTTTTTTATGGTAGTTCATCCCCGATCCCAAGTCACTGATCACTTCATATGTCCAACCCTGCCCGGCGCAATAGAGCGCAAGTACCTGCTTTTGTCGCTCCAAATCTACTTTCTGATCCTGTCCGGATACGCGGGCGTAGGCCATTGTCTTTCGTTCTTCTTGCTGGATTGCGCGAAAAGACTCCGGTTTTAGTATGCCAATATCGTATCTGCGATGACCAGACGCCGTCTTTTCGGGTGATAGCCTCCCCGACTTGTCCCATCTGCGTAATGTCGATATGGATACGCCCAATTCTTTTGCCGCTTGGCTAATTGTGATCATCTTGCCCATGTATAGAGTATACCCGAAAACCCATCATCTGTCAATATATGATTATATTTACATATTATCCATTATGACTAGATATGAATAGATATAGACACTATTTATTGAAACTGTAAACACCCTATGTTAACTATATGGTTCAATTTGAGTTCATCAACATAATAGCCATCAAACAAGCGATACAGCGTATATGCCGAAGTGTTTTTTATATTCTTTTTGTTGGTTAAATACTCTATATGATTCTCACCTTTTACTATTTGCGATAGTTGCGTATCGTAATATTTTTGCATTTCTTTATTCTTAAAAAGATTGTTAACTAAGGGCAATAGGCTGTTTAGCCGCGCATCCTCTTTGCTTTTAAGCCAAAACAAAATATGAACAAATAGAATTCTATGTGGCTCTGTAGCTTTGGCGTTAGTCAATAAATCCGGATTGTCAGCATAGTGATTGCCTATTTTTCTTACAGTATCCGACTCCACATCAAAACCGACAAGAGACTCAACAAGCAATAGGTCCACTGCTCCAACGGTTATAAAATCGTGATCATCCGAGCTCCTGATCTTTTTTTCAATCTCTTCGTGGATGCAAGCTTTCAAATATTTCGCTTTTTCGCGGCATTCTAAGCTATTCTCCATGAAAAGTAAGTAAGAATACATACTAGAGCAAGCAAAGAGTCGATCTTTTTTATAGGCTTTAGCCGCAGGATAGTCCCCGAAGACGATAGGCGTCTTAATGAAAGATAGCAGATTAACCTCCAAAGAAAAGATAACCATCCAAACTGCAAAAGCAGCAAAATAGGCTTTTGTGTTCGTATTGAGATACGGGAAAACGATAACCGTTAGCGCAATACAAACGACTCCAAACAGAGCAGAAAACACAGGTGCTGCCAAAATAGCTCTGCTATATTGTTTCTGTACTTGCGTCAAATCCCATTCATTTTTTACATGAGGGATTATGGGCACAACCATCCCCCCGCTACGAAGAACTTTATTATAGTTGAACTTAAGGCTCATTTTGTTTCCATGTTTTAAAAAAACGAAAGCGCTTACAAAAAACGCACGAATAGGTATGCCCTGAATTTTGAAAGCAACCAAATGCGTTAGTTCGTGAATGAATACTGTTAGTAGATATGTTATCAAAAACATAATTATATTTGGAACTGGCTTCCTGTATTCTTTTAGAATAGTATCAGGAGCGCCGGCTATCATATATCCAATTACCCCGCCTAAGACAACAAATAAAGAAAAAATTAAGAGCGTGAATATTTTGGAGCTTTGCGTTTGATTTTTGTTTGTTTTTTCCATCATACCTCCAGCGTGAACTAGTCTTCGTTCAACACAGGATTCAGATCCATGCTGAACGTATGTATCACAACATGATGAAGTAAGCTTCCGTCAACAAACACATGCGCTATAGCAGGCAAAGGAAAGCCGTTAAAAAGGCTTCTTGATCGCCCATAACACCTTTCGCGCTGAATCCCAATTCTTCGGCAGCCTTTACCATGCCATAGGCATTCGTACCCATTTTATCAGTTAGGGTGAGTTATATAAAAGATTGCTTCACCAATGGTTTTCCCTATGCTTGCGCCACCCAAGTATACCAGGGAAAGTAAAACAACAATAGTTGCAATCATAAAGAATGGATGGCTCTTCAAAAAATCCATAGTGCTTTCAATAAAAGGTTGAAATTGTATCATGCTGGCGCCTTCTTTCCTCGAATTTTATCACAGAAACAGCAAGTGTTACGATAATGGTTAAAGTAATAGTCTAGCCAAAACAGACTATTACTTTTAACCATTATATCTTTAGCATAACGATAATACTATTGTAAAGCCTACGCGAATACCTCAACTACTTGTTCGCTTGGTATCCATTGTAGATGCCAACACCTAGACCAACCAAAAAGATGCCACCAACAATGATGCCCGCAACAACAATTGGGGCAACGCCACCGTTGACTTCCATCAGCTCCATATTAGACAAGGTTCTCATTTTTTCTCCTCCTTTCATTTTTTAGGTTAACTTTTTGATTGCCTGTCAAGTTAACAGGTAGCATGAACCTACCTGGTGGCATGAGCTATGGCTTCGCCAATGGTTTTGCCAATTTCATAACCAGCTTTGTAAACAGCAGAGACAGCTACAACCGCAGCAGCGGCTACGAGTATAGGATGAACACCACCATCAACAGTATACATTTCGTCACGGTCTAGAACAGTGAAGCCATTGTGCTTAATAACCATAGTATTTGTCATTTTTTAGCATCTCCTTATTTTTTTGTATTTATCATGACATATATTTCTTCAACGTTGGCCACCCGCTTCGGATAATAACATCATAATATGCTATCGATTATCATTATTTGAGCAATTTTACTAAAGCGAGAAGGCCTAGCCCAGCGCCATAGCATATAACTGGTACAATGAAAGCACTCGCGGCAGCAGGAGCAAAAGCGCCAGCATCAATTTCTAAAGACTCATCTGCGGACAGTTCTTCAAAAAGCTTTGATAGTTTGTTTTCCATGTTTTTTTCCTCCTTTCTAATTAGTAACTGACACCCTAAAGGCATCAATTTAAACAAGAAGTCAAAAGTGTCAGTTGCTAACGCTGCGGTAACGCAGCGCCGCGAAGGGTCAGGGATGAGCGGCTTTGCCGTGAATCCAGATGGGGTTGTGGGCGGCAAGCCCACGTTAGCTATTTGTGCTCACCCCAACATAAATGTCAACAATCATCTGATTTAGTTCTGCTGCTGTTTTTGGTTCTTGAATCGTTACATTATATCCAGCGGTAATTGCTTGTAAATTGTGTTCCTGAATATACGCCATCATAGTGTCGCAGGTATCCTGCAGTGTAGTCGGATTTCCAATATGCCGGATGCTAACAGCGTTTTCCAGCTGAAACACGGGTTTGTAAATACAACCCTCCGGTGGATCAAAAGGGCGGTCGAGAGGAATTAATATCTCCAAATCCATAATTTGCTGTCCTTTATCAACCTCTACGGCATAAGTCGCAGATGCGGGCGGCCCAACCCGGCGTAGACCATTGTTTTCGATAAAGCGGTTTATGCGTTCCATTTCCTGCTGGCAATCTTGGACAGTAAGCTTTTTGCGCATAGATAAAACGTTCGTCATTTGCAGCTCTTGATTTTCGCTGATTTCTGGCATGCTTCTATCCCCTAAACTGTTTATTTTCTCATAATTAATTAACGTGATAATTAATATTGCGACTCAGATGCCGCTATTATAACAACAAGGAATTTATGCAATCTACACAACTTCAGTAAAATCAAGGTAATTTACATGTAAAGGCTATCCTACTCTGACGATTCCGTGACTCAATAAGAAAACTTAAGTAACACTGTGAGACCTATGGCTTGTATTGGATATCGTCAGGTTTTATCTAGGATAATCAAGGACCCCGGCAGCTTGACCACCTTTACAGGAAAAATAAAAAAGCCTGCATAGCAGGCTGGAAAAATAGATGAATGACTATATAGGACTGTTGCGATTTATAGTTGTACGTTCAGTCTGTGTCCGTTGCATTTGTTACGTCGCGTCCTCCGGATTCATGTCTTGATCCGGAAGCGCAATCCCCAGTGTCAGATCCGTTTCTTCCCCTGCTTCAGCTTCGGCTTCGGCTTCGACGTCAACTTCAGCTGGAACTGCAGCTTCAACTTCGACGTCGGCTTCGGCTTCAGCTTCAGCTTCAGCTTCAGCTTCAACTTCGGCTACAGCTTCAACTTCGGCAGGAGACGCCGGGCCCTCCAAGCCCTCTTCGTCCGGGTCGGCAAACGGTCCCATGCCGCGCCCTCTGCCGTTCGGAATTTGTATCGCCACGTCATAGTAACGGATCTGATCCCTGTTGCCGGAGGTGACAATCAGATAGACATGGACTTCATCTTTCCAATTCTGATCAAAGTCCAGCCTATCGACGCCGGTCACCGCATCCCGCCAGTCATAATGCCCATACATGACCGCCGTCGCATCTGTACCAAGCACGATCCGGTCTTTGAGAACGGTAGCATGGTTGTAGGTATTGTCCAGCTCCATCGTGACTTCATAGGGTCTGGTGGTCGACAAGCCTACGCCGGTATTGGCGTTGAGCGGCCAACCGCCTGCCGGCAGAAGCGTTACCCCATGGATGGAGACCAGGTCCGCGTTGTCGCCCCCGATGGTGCCCAATGAGGCAGGCATAGCGTCTATCGCAAAGGCGGCGCCCGCCAAGCCTAGCGTGTTGACCGCACGGATCTGGAAGGTATAGGTGCGTTCGTTCACCAGCCCGCGGAACAGGAGATACCATAAGCCGCGCTCCGCGTCGTAGGTGAGATCGCTCTTCTCATAGGTCACCCATTCGCCGTCGTCCACCTTGATCTGATACCGTAACGCTTCCGCGTCGAGGGGATCCGCCCAGAGCAGCGCGACCTTTTTGTCGCCGGATTTCTCATCGACTTGCGTCGGCGGACCGATCGCCAGCTCTACTTCCTCTTCGTCCTGACCGCCGAAACGGCCGTCATATTCGACCCGGCCCACATTCTTGATGATCCCCCTGGCTTCGTAATCGACCGTAAAGCTCATCTTAAGCGTCAGGGTCTTTCCCGCCAGATTCGTGAAGGGATACGCGCTGCCCAGGATCGTCACCGTCAGCCGGCCGCTGTCGCCGCTGACCTGGTCCGTAAGCGTGTATTGTGTCTGCGCGGTCAGTGTCGCGCCATCTATGCTCACTACGGCGCTCCCCGTCTTATACAGCATATTGTTCGCTTCATATTCGTCGATGAGTTCGATTTTGGCGAAGTCCGCCACATCCTCCGGTAGGATCGCGCTGATCGTATAGCCCAGGTCGTCCCCCGGCGTGTACATGCCGATATCGGCTTCCTTCACCAGGTCGGAGGCCCCGATCTCCTTCTCCTTTTTCACATTGGGCTCATTCGGATACGCGCCGCCCCTTGGCCGGAAGTAGAGCTCCGCCGTATTGGTCACCGACGAACCGTTCCAGTTGTCCACCGTGAAGGTCAGGCTCAGCTCCAGCATCTGGCCGGCTGCCCCGCTGAACGCGGCTCCGGACAGCTCATAATACAATACGTCGTTTACCACACTCACCGTAACCTGGACCGCCGTTGCCGCACCGACTTTCAGCATAGCGCTGCCGCTATTGTAGCGCAGTGAAGCCGGTATCCGGTCTGCGATCCGCAGCGCCTCATACGCCGATACGTCCGTCGGCATCCGGAAGCCGATCGTATAGGCGACCACATTCCCATTGCCGGAGATCCGCAAGGCGTCCGCATCTTTGAAGACGTCCAACGTTTCAATCGTAACTTCAGATGTCTGCTCGCCCACAGTTGCGCTATTGGACAGAGTCCTTACCGTTTCGACGTCCAGGTTTTCTCTTACCCGCAGGCTGAAACTAAGGCTGACCGTCGTTTTGGCCGCGATTTGCGGTATGGTAATCCCATTGACCAGATCCTGCACGCTTGCCGTTGTCACGATTCCGCCGTTGTTGATCGTAACCGTATTCGCATTGGCGCTGTCCACATGGGGCAGCATACCGGCCAGCGTATCCCGGATCAGCACATTCTGCGCCGCCACGTTACCGTTGTTGATCGCGCGGATGGTATAGGTAAGCACTTCGCCAGGCGACGCGTAGCCGTCCCCGTTGGCGTCCATTACCGATTTCGAAGCCTGTACATCTTGTTTTCCGGTCGGTATCTCCACTGTCGCCTGCTTATCGCCGACCACCACTGTATTTCTGAGTACAGACACAGCGTCCACATCCAGGCTGTCGCGGACTTTCACCGTGAACCTGAAGGTCACTGTGACGCCCGGCGCTATCTGCTGGATGGTGATACCATTTTGCAGATTCCATACCGTCTGGTAACTCACGGCGCCGCCGTTGTTGATGGTCACCGTATTCGTCGCAGGGTTATCAATATGCGGTAGCAGTTCGCTCAGGGTATCCTTAACAAGCTCGTTTCGGACAAGCATACTACCGTTATTCTTAACGGAAATCGTGTAGGTCAACTGTTCGCCGGGGGAAGCATAGCCGTCTCCATCGTCTACGCTCTTGGATACGACCAGGTCACGAATCGGAATCACGACTTCCCCATGGGTGGAGATATTGCGGATCATCCTTACCGTATCCGTATCCAAATCTGCTTTTACTCTGACATCAAATGAAAGGCTCAAGGTTGCGCCGGCCGGGATCACCGGGATAACGATTCCGTTCCGTAAATCCGCCACTGTACTGCTGCTGATCACGCTGTTATTATTGATGGTTACCACATTCGCATTCGGGTTATCAATATGCGCAATCACATCACTTAAGGTATCCTGAATCCGCTCGTTCAACAGCGGCGCGTCACTGTAGTTAATGATCGAAATCAAATAGGTCAACAGCTCGCCGGGGGAAGCCTGACCGTCCATTCCCTCGTCAAACACTGCTTTGCCACTTGTTACGTTCCGTGTGAAGATTTCTGCATCACCGTGCGTCGACACGTTCCGCAAACGTTTCACAAGATTCGTATTGAGATCCGCCCTGACCTGCACGCTAAATGACAGCGTCACGGTTGCACCGGGCTCAATCCGAGGAAGTACGATACCATTTCGCAAAGCACCGACTGTGGATACTGCCAAAACACCGTTATTTTGGATGTACAGTACATTCATGTCCGGATTGACGATATGTCCGATTATACCGTCAATGCCATCCATAGAATCTCGTACCAGCTCGTTCAAAACCGCAGCAAGACCATTATTGATAATCTCGATAGTATACGTCAGGGTTTCTCCGGGTGAAGCCAGGCCATCCCCGTTTGCATCGGAGACGCTCTTGCTGCTTTGCACATTTCGCAAATGATATCCTTTCACGGCGGGTATCGCAAAATCGGCGTCTAAAACGTCACTGACAATGATGGAATCTTGAATCATGACATAGGTCAACAAGGTTCTGCCATTCGTGGGATTTGCCGTCTCCGGGACAAAACCCGGGCTGTTTACATTCAACCTGATACGGTAGTTATAGGAATAGGTAAATACATTGTTGATAAAGGAATCTGGCGTAGTCTGCTTTAAATCCCATGAAAGCGTGTTATTCTGATAGCTTACCCGGCCTGTAGACAGATCTATGGGTGAGATTGTCGATATAAAGTCAATGTTATTGCCCATGGGATCGGTGACAATCCAAGCTTCCGCCCAGCTTTCGATGCGTTTGGCGATAGCGGCAAAGGCGTTGTTCAGTCCGCTCGCGTTATTCGCCTGGAATGCGTAGGAAGCGTTCGTGGCGATATTATTGCTCAGCCAGGTTGCCGGAGACTCGTCACCATACGCAATCGTGTATAGGTAGGCGGTATGCTTCGGATAACTTATCCCGCTCACAGTAAAGGAAGTAGCATATTTCACAACAGAGGCCATGACCACCGCTTGGGCCATAGCGATTGCATCGCCGGTTCCATTTGGATAGTAATAGCCGGGAATGGTCGCGCCTTGGTTATAGGCAACCGCTGCGGCGCCGGTTATTGTGTCGGCTGGGGTATTCGCGTCTCCATCTGAGAAGAGGACCACATTTCGGTTTTCGATTGGTAAACCATCTCTGCCATTTGGCAGCGCCGGTGTGCGCAACAGGTTCCGCGCCAGCTGCAAACCGCTATCAATACTGGTGGCGTTGATCATACCCAGGTTATTGATCGTGTTTTTGAGTGTGGACAAAGCGCTGGGAGTGGTGATATCCACCCATCCAGATCGGATAATACTGTATTCCCCGCCAAAAGTAACCAAAGAAACATAACGCACGGAATCGCCGGCTTCCGCGACAAGACTGTCCAGGAAACCGATGGCTGCCGTTTGCAAGGCTGGCATATGATTTGTGTTGGTGCTGTTTTGGCCATACATGGATGGAGAAATGTCCAGTACCATCACCACCGCCACGTCGGAAGAAATTTTCACTTCCGAAATATTCAGCGAGGTTTTCACCGTCAGGGTCATATCAAATTCATTGTCAAAAGGAGTAGTCTTGATGCTTTTCTCCACCGAAACTACTGCATTGCTTCCAAGAACAGGGGCATTGCTCACCTCATTACCATTGGCGTTATAGTATCGCGTGCTGCCCTGGATCACGATCTGATCCTCGTTTGAAGCGGACAATACGCCCGGCGATACCATGAATACCAATAGAAGTAAACATACCGCCATTTTAATCACGACGCTGCTTTGGGACCTTTGACAATTTGATGTTTGCATATCCTCTTCACTCCATTTTGCTTTTTCCGTTTTTTATCACAGATCCAACTCGTTCTATCACAGACCCAACTCGTTCTATCCTCCGAGCTCCGCAAGCGTGAGGACTGCGTCCGTCTCGCCCATATCCGGATCCACAGTGCCTAGGCCATCCGGATCCATATCCTGAGCCGAGCGTTCTGCATCTTGATCTTGTTGCTGATTTCCGGCTTCCGGGACCAGTTCTTCCCCTGCTTCAACTTCGACGTCGGCTACTTCGGCTTCGGCAGAAGACGCCGGGCCCTCCAGGCCCTCTTCGTCCGGGTCGGCAAACGGTCCCATGCCGCGCCCTCTACCGTTCGGGATGCGTATCGCCACGTCATAGTAGCGGATCTGCTCCGTGTTGCCGGAGGTTACAATCAGATAGACATGGACTTCTTCTTTCCACTCCTGATCGAAGTCCAGCCTATCCACGCCGGTCACCGGATCCCGCCAGTCATAATGCCCATACATGACCGCCGTCGCGTCTTCGCCAAACACGATCCGGTCTTTGAGAACGGTGGCATGGTTGTAGGTATTGTCCAGTTCCATCGTGATTTCGTATGGCCTGGTGGTCGATAAGCCTACACCGGTATTGACGTCGAGCGGCCAACCGCCTGCCGGCAGAAGCGTTACCCCATGGATGGACACCAGGTCCGCGTTGTCGCCCCCGATGTCGCCCAATGACGCCGGCGTGGCTTTTATCGCAAAGGCGGCGCCCGCCAGGCCTAGCGTATTGACCGCCCGGATCTGGAAGGTATAGGTGCGTTCGTTCTCCAGTCCGCGGAACAAAAGATACCATAAGCCGCGCTCTGCGTCGTAGGTGAGATCGCTCTTCTCATAGGTGACCCATGCGCCGTCGTCCACCTTGATCTGGTATCGTTCCGCTTCCCTGTCAAGGGGATCCGCCCAGAGCAGCGCAACCTTTCTATCTCCGGATTTCTCATCGACTTCCGTCGGCGGGCCGATCGCCAGCTCCACTTCCTCTTCGTCCTGGCCGCCGAAACGGCCGTCATATTCGACCCGGCCCACATTCTTGATGATCCCCCTGGCTTCGTAGTCGACCGTAAAGCTCAGCTTAAGCGTCAATGTCTTTCCCGCCAGATTCGTGAAGGGATACGCGCTGCCCAGGATCGTCACCGTCAGCCGGCCGCTGTTGCCGCTTACCTGGTCCGTGAGCGTGTATTGTGTAAGGGCGGTCAACGTCACGCCGTCTATGCTCACGACGGCGCTCCCCGCCTTGTACAGCATATTGTTCGCTTCATATTCGTCGATGAGTTCGATTTTAGCGAAGTCCGCCACATCCTCCGGCAATACCGCGCTGATCGTATAGCCCAGGTCGTCCCCCGGCGTGTACATGCCGATATCGGCTTCCTTCACTAGGTCGGAGGCCCCGATCTCCTTCTCTTTCTTCACACTTGGCTCATCCGGGTAATCGCCGCCCCTTGGTTTGAAGTACAATTCCGCCGTATTGATTACCGGCAAGCCGTCCCAGCCATTCACCGTGAAGGTCAGGCTCAGCTCCAGCATCTGACCGGCTGCCCCGCTGAACGCGGACCCGGACAGCTCATAATACAGTATATCGTTTGCCACAGCCACGGGTACCGCTACCGCCGCGCCTGTTCCCACTTTCAGCATGGCGCTCCCGATTTGGTAGCGCAGGGACGCCGGTATCCGGTCTACGATCCGCAGCGCCTCAAAGCCGCTCACGTCCTCCGGCATCCGGAAGCCGATCGTATAGCGGATCTCGTCTCCGTCTCCCGCGATGGTCAGCGCATCCGCATCCTTAAACACGTCCAGCGTCTCGATCTCGACCGTAAAGCTGTCGCCTCCCACCGTCGCCTGATTGACCAGGGACCGTACCGCGCCGACGTCTAGATCTGCTTTTACCCGCAGGTTGAAACGGATGCTTACCGTCGTGCTGGCTGCGATTTCCGGTATGGTAATCCCATTGATCAGATCCTGCACCGTGGCGGTCGTCACTGTCCCGCTGTTTTCGATGGTGACCACAGCGCCAAGGGCGCTGTCCACATGGGGCAGCATACCGGCCAGCGTATCCCGGACCGGCACATTTTTCGCCGCCACGTTACCGCTGTTGATCGCGCGGATGGTATAGGTAAGCACTTCGCCCGGCGACGCGTAGCCGTCCCCGCTGGCGTCCTCCACCGTTTTTCTCGCCGATATTTCTTCCATACCAACCGGTATCTCTTCCACCGCCTGCTTGTCGCCGATGGTCACCGTGTTTCTCAGCACCCGCACGGCGTGTACATCCAGGTCCGCCCTCACCGTCACGCTGTAGGTCAGCGTCAGCGTGGCCCCAGGCGCTATCGATGGAATCGTGATACCGTTTTGTAAATCACCTACCGTTTGGTAGCTCACGGCGCCCCCGTTGTCGATCCGCAATGCGTTCCCTGACGGGTTCCCGATATGCGGCATCATGTCGCTCAGCGTGTCCCGTACCACTTCATTAAGCAGCGCGTCCTTGCCGATATTGGTGACGCGGATCGTGTAGTTTAACTGCTCCCCGGGCGCCGCGTAGCCGTCCCCGTCGGCGTCCTCCGCCGACTTCGACGCCTCCAGCTTCCGCTCCCTCCACTGGGCATAGAGATCCACGTCCGCGTCCATCCATATCTCGCTGCCGATCTCATAGCGCAACCCGCTTCCGTTCGGCGCCGTGTTCCAACTGTCGAATACATGGTCCGCTAAGGTGTAGCCTTGATCCAGCACGGTATGATAGGTATTCGCGCCCACGATATACGACCGGGGAACGCCTGTCCCCCCATTCGGATAGTAGCGTACGGTAAACTCCGTCGGCTTTTTGCTATACTGATGAATAATCGTTACGACTTCCCGGTCCGCGATCCTTCCGCTGATCGGTGCGCTGCCCGGCGCCAATCCAACATAGTCATATTCCACAAGGTCGATATAGTCATAGGGGCCATAATTGCCGACAAGCACGGAACGGCTGTCTTCCGGAAGCACATTGCTACCGTTGGCGATATCCACGTAGCGCAGGATGACCGTTCCCTTCTCCTCAAAGATATCGGAATCTACCCACAGCGCCGGCCGATAGTGCCCGAATGTGCCGATAACCGTGTGCTGGTACGAACGCCCCACTGCACGGTCCATCGGCTCACCGCCCGAGTAGCCGACATTCCCGGCTGCGTAGTACGGTTTCCCCGGCGTCCGGAGCCAATAGGCCGGCATGATATTTATGTTGACATATTTGGGGAGCAAGCGATGGAAATTATCGTAGGCGATATAAGACGTGTTCCTGGTCGCGGCAGGCGGCCCGTCCGTGATATATTGGGTGGCGCAGTATAAGGTCGCTTCACAGGAACTGAGGGCAAAGGCTACGTCGTCCCCTTTCGGCGTCACCGCGCCGACCGGTTTGCTTATGCCGTCTATGTACGTCATCCCCAGGGAACCGATATGTTCCATGGCGTTGCTCTTGATCGCAAATTGGCGAAGCCGGGCGGTACTGAGCAACCGGTTGTTATACCAGTCATTCAACCCCTTCCGGCACAAGGAGGAATAATAGTCTTTGACATATTCGGAAGTGCTGTAGGTCGACAGGGCGCTGGTTAGCGGCTCTTGCCTGAGGATCAAGGAATACCCGTCGTTTTTGGCGATCTCGATCCAGGCCGAACTGTCCCCCGCCATCTCTCTGGAAAGCGTGCGCCCCGTCACGGGAACGGGCTCCGATATGGGGTTCTTGACGGGCGGCGTCACCGTCCCGTTATTCAAAAAGATCTCGGAATCTACCCATATGGCCGGACGATAATGCGCGTAGTCGCCCAGTACCGTATGTTCGTTCACCCGGCCGATGGTCCGGTCGTCCGTCGCCCCGCCGGTATAAGCGACACATCCGGCGCCATAGAACTGGTCCCCCGGCGTCCGGAGCCAATAGGCTGGCGCGATATTGGCGCCCGCATACGTTGGCAGCAGCTTGTGAAAGTTGGTGTTGGCGATGGAAGAAGTGGATATGACTGTATTACTCGGCACCGGCGGTCCCGCGATATACTGTGTGGAGCAGTATAATACCGCCTCACAGTAGCTGAGCAGGAAAACCACGTCGTCGCCGTAGGGCTCCGCCGCCCGCACCGGCTCGCACAGGCCGTCCACATTCGTCATCCCCATCGTCCCGATATGGTTCATGGCGTTGCTCATGACGGCAAAGCTGCGCAGCCTTGCAGAGCCGCCCAGCGTATTTTTGTACCAATTATTGATCGCCGTCCGCGCCAGCGAGCTGGCATAAAAGCGGTTATCCGTCGTCGCGCTATACCGCGTAAGGCTGGCGGTAATCGGCTCTTGTCTGAGCAGCAGCGAATAGCCCTCGAATTGCGCGATCTCGATCCATGCCGAACTGTCTCCCGCCCTTTCCCGGGAAAGGGTCCTTCCGTTTACAGGCGTGGGCGATCCAGCCGCCAGCGCGGCCGGCGCCAGTCCGCTCAGGAATAATGTCAATAACAAAATTGATGAAATTACCGTTGAGAACAATTTCCTATTCATAATCATTTGCCCCTTCCATAAAGTTGACTCTCGTTAAATTGCGATTCAGGAAGTAAAACTCATACAGGACAAGTTCGTAGTATACTGGGTCGAATAAAACAAAAAAAGCGCAGAAACAATTACAAATCGTTTCCCGCGCCTTTCGGCTGCCCTGCCTAGCAGAGGGTACTCGCGCTCCTGCGCTGATTTACTTGCATCCGCAATGATCTTGTTATCTAAGCCATTGCCTCTGTTTTGCTGTTTGGTATATCCCCGGTTACGGCTGTTATCCCTGCTTTCTCATTGCTATCCGGTATAATTCTACCATTTTGCAACAATATCACTATGCCATTACCGACTACATATATATTGATAGTATTCGTCCTATCCGCTTTGTTTTTTGGGGTTTTCCCCAATTATTCCCTCTATATGAAACCCGATGTATAGATTCTTTAAAGGGTTTCATATAAGATGCATTTGGTTATTGATCTGTGAAGTATTATAATAATAATACCCAATCTTTGTCAAATCATTTTTGGGAGAGTGTGTGTCATTTTTGCGAGAGCTGTTTTTTCACCGCGGGCCTTGAAGGAGCATTACGATATGAAGAAGCCGGACACCCATGTAAAAAAGCGTTACAAACATATAAAGAAAGCAAGCCAGGGCATTGGCATTGCCTGCGTCCGGGGCGTCCTGATCGTCGCGGGGCTTCTGCTGCTGATCAATGCGCTGTATATGGCAATCCACGCGAATTTCAACGCGGGTATCCTGTTTGCGGCTGCTGCCGGCTTGACCTTCCTCCTATACGGCTTATTCTTGGTAAAGCTACGCGGAATAAAGTGGCTGCATGTTGTAATGGCAGGCGGGATATTCCTTGTCGTCTGTATGGTCATTTTCCTGGCCGTATATGGCAGGATCGATACGGTTACCTACGAAGAAGACGCCCTGATCGTCCTCGGGGCGGCTATTCGGGGAGAGACGCCAAGCTATCCCCTATACGCCAGGCTGGAAGCCGCTGCTGATTACCATATGCGGAATCCAGGCGCCGTCATCGTTGTATCCGGCGGGCAGGGTTTCCAGGAAAGTATTACGGAAGCGCTGGCTATGGAACGACACCTTCTGCGAAGAGGCGTACCGGCGGACAGGATCATGAAAGAAGAGCGGGCGACCTCCTCTTATGAGAATTTTCAATTTTCCCTGGAAATACTGGATCAGCAGTTTGACGGCGATTATCAGCTTGCTTTCGTGACCAGCGATTTCCATGTCTTCCGCGCTTCTGTCACAGCCAAATCGTTGGGCCTGGCGACAACCCACTGTCACGCGCCGATCCTCTGGTATACCCTGCCGACGAATTATCTGCGGGAATGCGCCGCTGTGCTGAAAGAACTCCTCATCGGCAGATAGCACGGATGCGATGCTGATTCAGGGCCAAAGACAAGAGCAGAGGTAGTGCGTCTGGCAAGGCGGTAGGCGCTTTTGCAGAAAAGACACCAAATGGGCGCCAACCGGAGCCATGGAAAAATCACGATGATTTTTCAGGCGATGGGAGCCACGGACGGCGACTCATCGCCGGTATGGCGCAGGCGGCATGTCGTTTTGGTGTTTTACTTGCGCATGGCGCCGTGCCTGCCGGATGCTCTACCTCTGCTCCAGGCAGGTCCTGATTCAGCGCAAAATGCGCAAAGGATCAGGTGTTTTCTCCAAATTAACTGTTGCTTATCCGGCTGGAGAATTGTATACTGGTATTAACTAACCGGATGGTTAATGCCCTCTTCTGTGTGAAATCGGAGGAACGCTATGAGCGAGCACCAAGGGACCAGTAATTCCAAAGAGCGCATCATCGATACCGCCGCCAGGCTCTTCTCGGAAAAAGGCTTTGACGGCGCCAGAGTGAATGACATTGCCAGGGAGGCGGAGGTGAATAAGGCGCTGATCTACTACTATTTCCCTTCCAAGCAGGCGATTCTGACGCATATCATCGATAGCTTCTTTCAGGACATGTTGGGCCTGGGTATGGATTTTATCCGGGACGCGATGGCGGTTATGATCCGAGAAGGCAGGCTAACGATTTATGCGGACAGAATGCATTTTTCAGCGCCGGAAGACTTGCAGGAGTTCAAAGCGGCGACCTACGGCTATTATCTCCTTGTCTACCGGTATATGATGCAAAAAAGGAACTCTCTGCGCATTATCCTGTCGGAGGCTTTGCGAGGCGGAGCCCAGCGAAACGCCCTTTTTCGCTTCTTTATGTCCGCCGGGGAAAGCGACGGCAGCAATCCGTTATTTGACGCGGTTTCCGCTGTCGGGACAGACCTTTCCTATTCCAAGGAAGTGGTATTTCGCAAATTCTTTTTCTCCTTACTGCCGATTATCAACATTGTCGTATTCCAGGAAGACTATAAAGCCGCCGCCGGTTTGAACGACAGCGAAATGCTGGATTTCTACACACGTTCGCTGGACGTAACTTTTGCAGCCTATGTCAGCAATCAGGATATCCTGATGGACACGGACGAGATACGAAAATACCACTTTCTCAAGGGGGGCGATACAGATGGATAAGATTCTGGAAATAAGCAACCTGACGAAAGAGTACATCATGGGAGAGATCATCGTTCATGCCTTACGCGGCGTCAATCTGGAAATCTACGACGGGGAATTTGTCGTCATCCTGGGCCCCAGCGGTTCCGGCAAGAGTACCCTGCTGAATATTATCGGCGGTATAGATAAGCCTACGCAGGGCGACGTCATCTTTAAAGGAAAGAATATTGCCAGCGCTTCCGAACGCGAATTGACCATGTTTCGCCGCAATGCGGTGGGATTCGTATTTCAATTCTACAACCTCATTCCCAATCTGACGGCGCGGGAGAATATCGCCCTTGCCTCCGAGCTTGCCGAAGAGCCGATATCCGCCGACGCATTGCTGGAAGAGATCGGGCTGGCGGACAGAGGCGACCACTTCCCCTCCCAGCTCTCCGGCGGTCAGCAGCAGCGGGTCGCTATCGCCCGGGCGGTGGGTAAGAACCCCGCTTTACTCCTTTGCGACGAGCCGACAGGCGCGCTGGATCTGCAAACCGGGATACAGGTGCTGCGCATCCTGAAGGACTTTAATCAGCAATACAAAAAAACCGTCATGATTATCACACACAATGAAGGCTTCGGGAAGATTGGCGACCGGGTATTTCATGTCAGGGATGGCCTGATCGACAACATTCAAGTCAATGCCGCGCCGATGGAACCGGAGGAGGTGACCTGGTGAATGCTGTATAAAAAAGCGATCCGGGCCATTCTTTCCAATAAGAGAGCCTACATCGCCTGCGTGTTTCTCATCTCCATCGGTATCCTCATGTATACCGCGATGAACACCGCCGGCATAGGGCTTGGCGTTTCCGCGGATACGTTTTACAAGGACTACAACCTCGCCGACGTCTTCGCCAGGGTCGAAGGGATGCCGCTGAGCAGCGCGGCGTATTTCGCCGATATCGACGGCGTCAAGGAAGTCGAGGCGAGGTATACCCTCGACGTCAGGGCGGAGACGCCCACGTCCGGCGATGAAATCCTTACCTTGCGCCTGCGGTCCGTCACCCCGGAAGAATCAATGATCAACAAGTTGTTCATCATCGGGAACGAGTGGTCCGGCGGCAACGACATCATCCTGAACCCGGCCTTTGCCAAAGCCAACGGCCTCAGCATCGGCGACGAGATTTCCCTTTTCTACAAAGGCCGCGAATTCAAGTATACGGTGTGCGGCACGGCTTATAGTCCCGAACACGTCTACATTGTGAAGAATGCTTCTGAGATCATGCCGGACGCCGCCGGCTTCGGCGTGGGCTATATCACCGCCGACAGTATGGCTTCCCTTGCCGGCGCGCCGGGTTTGGCCAACGACGTCGTATTCACCCTGTCGGAGGGCTATACCTTCGACGACGTCAAGATTCCTCTGGAAGACGCGCTGGCGCCGTTTGAATTGAAGGAACTGACAGAAAAGAAAAACCACCCCGGTTATGCCTTCGTCGATCTGGAGGTGTCCGGTATTTCCTCCATGGCTTCTTCCATGCCTATGGTTTTTATGCTGATGGCCGCTATCGTTTTATACCTGATGATGAAGCGGGTCATCGAGCAGGAACGAACCCAGATCGGCGTCCTGAAAGCCTTCGGCTATTCCCGCACGCAAATCGTAGCCCACTATCTGTGCTACGGAGCCGTTACAGGCGTCATAGGCGGCGTCGCCGGCTGCATCATGGGCTATTTTCTGGCGGAGTTCTATTTCTATATGTTTATGGAATATTTCTATATGCCTGCCGCCGCGCAAGCTGCGGATCCCCGTTACTTTGTGCAGGGCATGGTCATCGCCATAGCCAGCGGCGTGTTCGGCGCCTTCATGGGCGCGGTCAAGGCCCTCCGCCTGAACCCCGCCGAAGCGATGCGGCCGGAAAGCCCGAAGCCGATCAAGCGCGACATCGTCGGCATGATCAAACCGCTGCAATACATCCTGACTTCAAGGGGCAATATGGCCCTGCGGAGCATCACAAGAAACCCCATGCGTTCTTCATTCGTGATCCTCGGCGTCATGTTTTCTTTCAGCCTGCTGGCCATTTCAGGCAGTTTCAACGGTATCGTAGACAAATTGATGTTCAGCCAGTTTGAATACATTCAACGCTATGGCGTCAAACTCTCCCTTATCCGCCCCCAGCCCTATGATGCAGCTGTGGAAGCAGCCTATACCATCGATTCCGTGAAGTTGGCGGAAGGTTTGCTGGAGATACCGGCCGAATTGAAACACAAGCATCTGAAAGACGGCAGCATGCTGACGGGTATCAGCCGCGGATCCTCGCTTTATGGCGTCACTGACACCAATACCTTAGTCAGTTACCAGCCCCCCGCCGACGGCGTAATCCTCACCAATGTTCTTTCCGATGCGCTCCGGGCAGGCGCAGGGGATACGATCTTTATCTCATCCCCGCTGCTGGACGAAGACGTCCCGGTCAATGTCATCCGGGTAGTCGAGCAAAGTATAGGGAGCGGTTGCTATATGGAAATCGGCGCCTTATCCGCCCTCTTTCATCTGCCGAAAACAGCGACTGCCATTATCTTGAATTCCGACGACCCGGCTTATTTGAAAGAGCATTTGAAAAACAGCGCGAATGTGTCCACTGTCGACGATAAGGACACTACCCTGATGCGGCTCTCCGACATGATGGGGATATACAGCTCGATGTATTATGTCCTCATGCTGATGTCCGCTTTCGTGGGCTTCGCCATTATCTACAATACCTCCACCGTCGCGCTCTCCGAACGCAAACGGGAATATGCCACCCTCAGGGTCATCGGGCTCTCGGTGAAGGAGATAACCGAGATTATGAATTTTGAATACTGGGTACTGGGTTTCGTCGGCGGCATACTGGGCCTGCCCTTTGTCAACGCCCTGAATACGGGGATGAATTCGATAATGGGCGATACCGGCTTCACCATGCCCTCTACGCTGCCCGCCTCCGCCTATGCCACAGGCGCTATCGGCACGGCGCTTTCTATCGTGCTTGCGGGACGGTCCGCAAAGAAAAAGATCCGGAATTTCGATATGGTGGAAGTCCTGAAGGAACGCGAATAGCCTTAATCACCGAAAGGGGTGTGCTTCCATGAAAAAGAAAGTAAAACTGTTCCTACTTGTAGCCGCGGGGCTTGCTGTCGTAGCCATCGCCGCCTACACCTACATGGCGCCTACGCCCGTTCCGCTCACTGTGGTCAGCGCGACAACCGCCGAACTGCGTTTCACCGAGCAAGGCCTGTTTACCGCGAATACGGTGATCCAGATTTATCCGATGGTGCAAGGCAGGCTGATCGAGCTGAATGTGCAGGAAGGGCAAAGCGTTCGCGAGGGGGATGTCTTGTGTACCGTCGACGCCGAGCCGCTGCTCCATAGAATCGACCAGATCCGCGGCAGCATCCGGGGCTATGAGGCGCAGATCCGCTCGCTGTCCGCCCAGGAGCAGAGCAGCAACGCAACGCTGGCCGAACGAATGCGTCTCCAAAATACCTTAATCGAGCAGAATGAAAAGAATCTGGATTCGGCAAGGGAGGATCTTGCGCGAGCAGAGGCGCTATATGAAGCCGGCGCGCTGGCGAAGACCGATGTGGACGCTGCCCGTTCCGCCGCCGATCAGTTGGAAACCTCTTTGGCAGCGGCGCAAGCGGAACTGGCCGTCATCGCCGCCGGCGCGGGCAACGTCAGCCTGGCGGATTACTACAGGGCGCTGATCAGCGTGGAGCAGATCAATATCGCCCAGCTTGAGAAAGATATCGAAAACTGCCGGGTAACCGCCACTGCAGGCGGCGTAGTCACCCGGCTGAACGCGAAAAACACCAACCTGATCACCACCGCCGCGCCTGTCGCCGAAATCACCGTACTCGACGGCGGGGCAATCGAGGTCTTTATTTCCACCTCCGACGTGGACAGCGTTCACGCTGGGGATATGGTGGAGCTCATCCTGAAGCGCCGCGAGGGAGACGTCAGCCTTGCCGGCAGGGTGGATCATGTGGAAACCAACGCGGAAGTGAAGCTGTCCGCCCTTGGCCTGGAAGAACGCAAGGTCAAAGTGCGGATTACCCCCGAACGGGCGGGAATCGAAGGTATAACCCTGGGCGCCGGCTATGACGTGGACGTCCGGTTTACCCTCTATCGTGAGGAAAACAAACTGACGGTTCCCAAAACCGCCTTATACAAGGATGGGGGCAGAGATATGGTCTGGGCCCTGCGGAACGGCAGCATACAGGTGACGGAGGTCGTCACCGGCATGGAACTCCGGACAGAATTCGTCGTCGAATCCGGCCTAAGCGAAGGCGACGCCGTAGTAACCGACGCGAACAACGACGCCCTGCGGGAGGGCTTAAAGGTCGTCGACGCCGGCTAGCGTGTGTTTGAAAACGCATTAGGCATTACTTAGGTTTTCTTGAAAAGTACAGTCATTCTATAGCGCTCTTCGGGGCGCTTTTTTAATACCTTTTTCGCTGTGTTCTGAAAACGATCACAGCGAACTTCCGCATCGATAATAATGCGAGTGAGGACGAATACCACTTTGACCGCGCCGGTCATTTCTATAAAAATTTGGCAATCCTACTATGTGATATCCAGATATGTATAATGAGTCGCGGATCCAGTGGATATGCAGATTCGAGGTATTTTCGTTACACATTCATGGAATGCTGGCTATAAGTGGCGCTAACATTTTCTACTCTTTCTTTCGTGGATTGATGTATCTTAAGTAATTTTAAATTATTATTGTTTATTTCAATTTATTTTCATTTATTTGTTGACTTATACACTTTTGTTCGATATATTACCAATAAGATACTTTTTTAGGGAGATTGTGTTTGAATGGATAAAGATACGTGGGTAAAAAAAGCTGTAGCTGCTATTGATCAGTACAGTGTAGACCGGATTATAGATGGGTTGCGCATTTTTTTTGATATAAAAAAAAATACGGAAGCCATGAGTAATGCAGCTTTCTTGCTGAAGGGCGATTACTTCACGTTTGCTCTTAGGAATAAACTAAAAGCGCAAAAGAGAGCTGAAGAACTCCCAAACCTTATCCTTGCTTTACAAGAAATTGACCCGGAGAGATATGAAACCTTTAAAGGCTTGAAAGCTAGTTAAGCGATTTTACTTATCTTTCAAGGATTTATTCGCATATTTTGAAGTGAGACAACCAAAAAACTAAGGTCTGCCCCAATTCCTACACACTGAACGAACTACTGAACGAAATGAAAATATTGATTGATAAAAAAGATCCCTTATGGTATGATGATTGTCGCCATTCAGCAGGAAATGAGGTTTATTGTTGTATAAAATTCACCAATTCATTGATTCCTCGCATATTTATGAAAGTAAGCTTGAAACATGGCTCAAGTTTTTGGGTTTGGCAGCGGCTTGGTTTGGTGGATTCTTCTGGTTGGCTCCATCCATAAATATTACTCAATACAGTGTGGCTTTTTTTGTTTACTCCATTGCTTTGTTTATGGAATATTTGGAGAAATTACTGTCCCCAACGAAATTCGCGGCTAAGTTATATCCATTAATAATTATCTTGTGCGGATCATTTATTTTTCTGGATTCTATAATGCAATGGAAAAATCAAGGAATGGGCTTCTTGACAATTAGCATGGTAAATTATTTCGCTTTAGTACCAATTTTAATACTATTTATTGATACTCTGTCCATAACAATGATTGAAAAGAGTAACAATAATACATATATCCAAGAGCATAATTTATTCAGTTAGGAGAAAGAAAGATGACTTTTACAATCGCAGTAATACCATTTGCTGTAGCAGTCGTGATAGTATCCATGATCGCATTGCTGTTAAAAATTAACATAAAAAATATATCAAGTAGAATTGTGGTTGGTGCTGATGCGAATGTATGTGGCAATCTTTCTGTTACACCTTGTGCTGTTAGGAGAGTTACCAACATGAACTCAATCCCGAATGACTTATTGAGGGACAATAAATCTATATCTTGCTTGGATTACTTATGCATCCAAGAAGTAGCAGCAGATGGGGATAGAAACGAAGATACAATACTAAAAGGTTTAGGCGGTATAATATAATGCCTTATTCCGAAATAGATACGGAGAAAGCCGCCCATGAAGCTGAACGGATAAATAACCTTTTTGATAACTTTTTGCAATCAAATGGGTTTGTTGGTCTAACTTATAATGTTAATAATTCAGATTTATTGTTAGTTATTAGAAAGGTAGACCAACGCAAGCATTATTTTAAAGAATTTCATAATTTTGATCTGTCAGAATTGAAAGAAATTTCGCTGATATGCTTTTGGTTGACTAAATTTCGAGTTTATCGTGTGGAAAATTATGGGGACGAATCGATTAACGATTCACTCAATGAAAAATTTTGTGTGTACTTGATTATTCACACCATAAGAAGCATCTTAAAAACAAAAAAAATCCCTGCCGATTCGCTTGAGTATTTATCAAAAGAGTATATCTACCAACTTGTGTATTCACTTAGATTTAGAGATTTAAGTAAAGAAGCACTAATACTATTAACAGAAACGATTGCATTAATGAGCGGGATAAAGCCTTATCATGATTTAGAAGTAATCAGCAATATAAGTGAAAGTGAAATTGACTAGTAGTCTGTTAAGTCCAAAAGATACAATTTTTGCAACTTTTAGACCTACCAAACCACTTGCTTGTCGTTTTGGTGTTTTGCCTGCGCATAGCGCCGTACCTGCTGGACGCTATCCCTCTGCCTTAGGCAGCAGATCCTGAACAGACACTATACTCTTAGCCCACACAACATAAATCGTTGTGGATCGGTGTATTTTTCCGATCTGATTCGCGCACATATTCGCCTATTACGTCCACAAGCTCCGCCATATCCGAAGGATACACATCGCCGATATTTCCTATTCTAAATGTAGGCATGGACGTGAGCTTGCCGGGATATATGACAAAACCCTTTGCCTTTAACGAATCGTACAGATCCTTAAAATCAAAGCGGTCGAGTTCAAATGTCGTAATGATATAGGATTGGTGCTCCTTCGCAACAATCGCGTTTATCCCAAGCGCGGAGAGCCCTTCTACCAGGATTTCATGGTTTTTTATATAACGCGCTCTGCGGGCGGCCATGCCGCCTTCTTTTTTGTATTCATCAATGGCTTGCTGCAGCGCAAGCAGTACGTTTGTCGGTGAGGTAAAACGGAATTTGCCACCGCCCTCATAAAGGCTTTTATACTGATCAAACAAGTCCAGGCTGTGCGAATGAGACCGGCCTACGCTTTTGTTTATAAGGCTTTTCTTTGCTATGACAAAGGATAGTCCCGGCAGGCCTTCCAAGCACTTATTGGAGCTTGCTGCCAAAGCGTCGATATCAAGACCGAGCATGTCAATCTCATATGCCGCGAAACTCGACATGGCGTCAACGAATACTTTTTTTCCATGAGATTTCGCAAGTTTTGTAATATCCTGCAAGGGGTTTAGCACACCGGTGGTTGTTTCGCAATGCACGAATACAACCACATCTATATCCTTGTCTTTCGTTAATCTCTTTTCGACAGCGGCAACATCGATTGGTTTCGCAACGTCAAAGGCTATATGGGTATAATCTTTGCTGGAATCCTCCGCAATGGTCATCATACGCCTGCCATATTCGCCGTTGACCAAAAAGAGTATTTTATCTTTATTACGGCATAAGCAATTCATCATCGCCTCAACCGCATATGTGCCGCTACCCTGCAAAAGCACAGTCGCATATTTATCATTCGCAGCCATACGTGTAATATCGTCCAACACAGAGGATGTGATTTTTCTATATTCGTCGTCCCATGTGCAATGGTCGGTGAGCATGGCGCGCTTGACGGTATGCCGCGTCGATAAGGGGCCGGGCGTCAGCAGCTTATGCGCAGCGTTTTGCGCAAGGCGGCGGTTAATGTCTGCCAGCACGCCTAAGAGTTCATCCATATCGTCAATGATATAGTCTGCGCCGGCCTTGTAATAGGACGCCCTTACCATCGCTTTTCGATCTTGCAGTTCTTCGCTTGTCAAATCCGCGACTTCGTCCCGGGAAAGGCCAAGTTCAGAAGAACCCATAATCACGCCCACCGTCCAGCAGTCTGCATTTTTGCCTTCCTCTATATCTGTGGTTGTATCCCCAACCTTCACGGCTTCTCTCGGATTGGAGACGCCAAATTGCATCAGGTTGTTCCAAATCATATAGGGAAACGGCCTGCCTTTGCCTGTTTGGTCGGGCGCTATGCATAAATCAGGGGAATAGCCCTGTTCGGCTGCTTTCGGTATGACGCGCTCCATCATCGCAGAGGTGTAGCCTGTCGTTGAGCCGATTTGAATTCCCATCTCCCTGAGCGCCGCAACTGTATCCACTACATGATCTTTTATGTCGCAGTGCTGCTCTATGTTTGCCAACAGTGTTTCTTCAAATACCCCATATACTTTCCTTATCTGCTCTTCGGAGATAGGGTCGGGAAGCATAGCGGCAATCGCCCTCGTATGGTCGAGCTTTAAAAGCCCCATTGGTTTCCTGGCCATTTCATCGGTTATTTCTATGCCAATGCTCTTGAATCCTTCAACAAAACCCTTTATAGGGGCGAAACATCCGTAATCCACTGTGGTTCCCACCCAGTCAAAAATCACAGCTTTGATTTGGTTTACCATCTTTACTATTCCTCCCCTTCAATGCGCTCCTTTATAACAATAATGGCGCATGTGTAAAATCCGATATCCCTGTTATGTAAAATATAGATAAACTCGATCAACGATCGTGCGCTGTGTATATCGCTTAACATGGAATTACCATTTTTTTCAGTGGAAATTGCTAAATTTCCACTTGAATTTCCGATAATTCTACATTATAGTTTCATGTATGTAGAACAAAGAGAGAATAGCCCGGCGCCTTTATCTTGATCCGCAAGTCAGAGGAGGGTATTGCCATTCTACGCTTATTCACTGAAGCTCTTGGAGAATATGTCTGCGCCCGCCTGTCGGATTTACCGGAAAAACCCGTCGCGTCATTCGCGCTCCCCGGGGGAATCCGCGGCCAAAACGCCTTGAATCTCTATTTTTGCGCCTTAGCAGAAGACGCCGATCTGCGCTCCAATGAAAAGGAATTTGAGCGTGTTGGAGACGCCTGGGTGTCTCTGCTTCCGCCTCTTCGGCTGAAATGCACCTACATCGTATCCGCCTGGCCGGATACCCCTGATCCGGAAGAAGCGGCCCTTGTGCAAATCCGCCTTCTCAGCCGGGCATGCGCTGTATTTGCCGCGTCAGGAAACATGCCTGCCGCTTATCTGCCCGCGGAGCTCAACACTGCCGGCCTTCCGAAGCCTCTCGTTTCCCTGATTGATCATGACCTGCCAAAGCGTCCGGATTTCTGGAGCCTGGCAGGTTGCGCTTTTCACCCCTCATTTTCCCTGTCCGCCACGATCTCCATCCCAATAGCCGAGACAAGCTATGACCATATCGTAGAAGAATTGCAAATCAAATACATCAATGGACTAACCGGATAAAAGGAGGAACAAGAATGGTCACATTTAATGCAGCGGGAAAGGCGCCGGGCGTCTACATGCAGGAAATAGAGGTGCCCGGCCCGATAGCCGGCGTCTCCACCGGCATCGCCGCCATCATCGGCCCTGCGAAGTCCGGCCCCCTCAACACACCGACCTTTGTCACCAACTGGACCCAATTCACGGAAGTATTCGGCGGCTATATCGACGCCCCAGTCGTCTATGCGCCCATGGCTGTGCGCGGCTTTTTTGAGAACGGCGGCGCCGTTTGCTGCTTTGTTCGCGCCGGCGTGGCGCGGCAATCCGTTTTCGCTGTGCTGGACCGCTCGGACGAGCGTCATCCGGTATTTACCGTCAAGGCGAAAGAGGAAGGTAAACAGGGCGACAAGATCAAAGTGGCGATTAAGGAAGGCAGCCTCTGCCAAACAACAGCGCGTAAGTGCGGCGCCAACCTGGAGCAATTGTCGGAAGATAGGATGACCCTGTACGTAGGCAGCGCCGACGACGCTTCGCTCTTCCTGCCCGGCGACCTCATCTCCGTCTCCCAGGGCGCGCGGACAGAAGAAGGCGAAGTCGCCTTTGTATCCGCCATGCGCAAGGAGATCGTCCTGAAAGCCGGTCTGGTCAAAGCGTTCAGCATGGATGAGCCGGAGCAGATCACGGTCAGGCTCGCTGATTTGCAGACTAAAAAACGTCTGCGCCTCTCTTCCGTCAGCGGACTCGAGCCGGGCAGTTACCTGATGCTCAGCCAGGAAGCGTCCTCCGGCGGGGAAACGCTCGTGGACTACGCTGTAGTCGAAACGCTTGACGGCAATAGCGTTTTGCTGCGTTCTCCTTTATCCAAAGCGTTCAGCTTGTCCGCCAGTGAGGAAATCGAGGTATGCAGCCAGGAATTCACGCTGGAAATCACGGACGGCGACACGCCCGAAGCAACGACCAAAGTCTTTGAAAACCTGTCGGTCGTGCCCTATCATTCACGCTATTATGAAAAGCTCATTCCGAAATCCTCTTCGGTGCTCATCGAGCCTGCCGATCCGCCCAATCCCAGCCTGCCGCCGCTGAATATGCCCGATCCCGCCTATGCGGGGAATAGCGGCGCGCTGTCCGGCGGCGAGGACGACAATCCCAAAGGGCTGACCTACCCGCATTATCGGGAAGCCATAGACGCCCTTGAGAAAGCCAGCGTCAATATCGTCTGCGCCCCCGACGCGACAGGCTTCGGTTCGCAGGATAACGCAGTCCTGCTCTACCTTGCCGATCACTGCAGGCGTATGGGAGACCGTTTCGCGATCCTGGACTGCGCCTACAACTTGTCTATATCCGCCGTCCTCGGCCAGCGGGAGCTGCTTGGCGATACTTCCTACGCGGCGTTCTACTATCCCTGGATCGAGATTCCGAATCCGGCCGGGACCGGCCGCGTCAAAGTGCCGCCCTCCGGCTATATCGCAGGCGTGTACGCAAGGACAGACGACGCCAAGGGCGTGCATAAAGCGCCGGGGAACGAATACATTCAAGGTTGCTACGGCCCCTCGGCGATATTGAACGACACCGAACACGGCATGCTGAACGAAGTAGCCGTCAACGCCATTATGAGCATACCCGGCAGCGGCACCGCCCTTATGGGCGCCCGCACCCTCTCGCAGAGTACCCAGTGGCGCTACATCAACGTCCGCAGGCTGCTGCTCTACATCGAGAAGTCGATCCAGGAAGCTACCCGCTTTGCGGTGTTCCAGCCCAATAACCTCTCTTTGTGGGCGACGATCAAGCGCCAGGTGAACGATTTCCTCAGCACGGTCTGGCGCAGCGGCGCGCTATTTGGCGCAACCCCCGAACAGGCCTTTATGGTAAAGGTGGACGAGGAACTCAATCCCCCCAGCATCCGTGCGCTGGGCCAACTGGTGATCGAAGTCGTGCTGTATCCCGTCACACCGGCTGAGTATATCGTTTTCCGCATCATTCAGCAGCCCGGCGGCGCGGAAGTCGCGGAAGGTTAAGGTTGAAACGTTAGCGCTTTCCGTATATCCTGCAACGAATAGAAAAAAGGAGGTCTTCCCGTATGGCCAATAACCCCAGTAACGATCCGTACTTAAATTATCGATTCAAAGTGGAGATCGACGGCATTATCCAAGGCGGATTCGCTGAGTGCAGCGGTTTGAGTTCCAAGGTCGCCGTCGTCGAATACCGGGAAGGCGGGGACAACGCCACGGTGCGTAAGCTGCCGGGCCAGACCAGCTTTCCGGACGTCACCCTCAAATGGGGCCTTACCGATTCCGTGGAGATGTACAATTGGCATCTTAGCGCTGTGAATGGGGCTATCCTGAAAAAGCCCTGCTCCATCATCGTCCTCGGCGACGATAAAGAAGAAAAAATCCGCTGGAATCTCACCGCCGCTTGGCCCCATACCTGGGTTGGGCCCAGTTTTAACGCCAAAGCCAGCGAAGTGGCGATAGAGCAAGTAACCCTCGCCTGCGAATCGATTACAAGGAGTACATAAACATGAATGGTTTTCAGACGGAATTTCCCTTTACGCTGCCGACCGGATACCTGGACAGCGAGGGCACGCTTCATCGGGAAGGTATGATGCGCCGCGCCACCGCCGCCGACGAAATCGTACCACTGCGGGACCCCCGGGTGCAGGCGAACGCTTCGTACCTCATCATCATCCTGCTTTCCCGGGTCGTTACTTCGTTAGGAGACGTGGCGATGATTACCCCGCAAGTGATCGAGGGTTTATTTGTGGAGGATTTAAACTATCTCCAATCCTTCTACAAAACGATCAACACTTCCGAAAACCCTTCGGAGGACCGGACGCGGTAGCCCCAAACCGCGCAACAGAGCAAATTTACGATGAAATCGTATTTTTGGCCTTGCACCTTGGATGGTCCTACGAACAGCTGATGGGGATGGATCACTTTGAGCGGCGGAAGTGGGTGGAGAAAACTTTGGCGCATTTTGGCGTAAAGGAGGAATCAGAGTATGGATTCTGAGGCAGCCGGCTCGATACTTGCCGACCTGATGCAAACGGTCAGCCGGCAGGTATCCGCGGAAACCATGCTGTCGAAAACGCCCTTTACGCCGATTAGCGGCGCCTTGTCCTCGCTATCCGGAACGGCGTCAGCCACCGGGGCGAGTATAGCGGGCGTCCTGCAGCAGCCCGACCTGGGCGGCCTCGTGGACTCCTTCTCCGGCGTACTGGGCGGCAATCTCTCCGGGCTCACAGACAAACTGCCCGGCTTGGGCAGCAGCCTTGATTCGCTGCTGAACCCCTCCGCCCTCACGGACAAACTGCCCGACATGGGCGGCCTCGTGGATTCCTTCTCCGGTGTACTGGGCGGCAATCTCTCCGGCCTCACGGATAAACTGCCCGGCTTGGGCAGCAGCCTTGGTTCGCTGCTGAACCCCTCCGCCCTCACAGACAAGCTGCCCAACATGGGCGGCCTCGTGGATTCCTTCTCCGGCGTACTGGGCGGCAATCTCTCCGGTCTTACGGACAAACTGCCCGGCTTGGGCAGCAGCCTCGGGTCGCTGCTGAACCCCTCCGCCCTCACGGATAAGCTGCCCGGCTTGGGTGGCGTCACCGATTCCTTCTCCGGCATACTGAGCGGCGGCCTCTCCGGTCTCACGGATAAACTGCCGGGCTTGGGCGGCAGCCTTGGGTCGATGCTGAGCCCCTCCGCCCTTACGGATAAGCTGCCAGGCCTGGGCGGCGTCGCCGATTCCTTCTCCGGCATACTGGGCGGCGGCCTCTCCGGCGTCACGGATAAACTGCCGGGCTTGAGCGGCGGCCTCGGGTCGCTGCTGAACCCCTCTGCACTCACGGATAAGCTGCCCAGCCTGGGCGGCGTCGCCGATTCCTTCTCCGGCATACTGGACGGCGGCCTCTCCGGCGTCACGGACAAACTGCCGGGCTTGGGCGGCAGCCTCGGGTCGCTGCTGAGCCCCTCCGGCAAAGCAGAGCCAATCGCGGGAGCCCCCGGCAAATCGGCCGGTACAGAGGAAAGCGCCAAAGCAGCCTCCGGCGGATTGTCCGGCGCGCCGGATCAGGAGTCAGCCCTGTCCGCCGACGCGCTGCGCCCGCTGGCGGAAGAACTGGGGCGGATCGTGCGGGAAGCCGCTTGGAACGAACAAAACAGAAGGGGCTGGTACTGATGGCTCTGCAGAAAGCGAAAATCCAGTTTGAAAACGAGAAAAAACTGATGTCGGAATCCATTGACGTGCTGTTCAATCCCCCCTCGCTGATGATCAACAGCAGCAACGATTACGTCGATTTAAAGAACCCCGGCGGCTCTCCCGACAAAGATCACCAGTTCATCAAGTTTAACGCGGATATTCTCTCCGTCGACCTCTTCTTTGACACGACCTCCATTCAGCCCGACGAAGAGGACCTCAGGAAAACAATCAGTCCGGAGGAGAGGAAGGACGTCCGGGACGTCGTACAGCCAATCCTGGATCTGGCTAAGACCCGGAGCACAAAAAACAACAATGAGCCGCACAAGCTGGCCTTTGTTTGGGGAAGCTTCGTCTTCCACTGTGTCATTGTCTCTATTGACCATACCTACGACTATTTCGATTCTTCCGGCAAAGCCCTGCGCGCTACGCTGGCGATGAAACTCCGCGGGATTCCGCCGGAGGCGCCCCTCGCGGAGAAACCAAAGGCTGCCGCAACGAAGGCGGCAAAGAAGGAAGTCGTCCAGGCCGGTCAGGATTTAGCCTGCTTCTGCGCCAAACCGGAAGATTGGAGTAAACTGGCTTCCTTTAACAACATCGATAATCCCATCCTCTACAGTACGGGACAGAAAACCGGCGAAACCATCAGCATTCCCTGATATGCTTCACCGGATAAAACGCGTCGAGAGCGCTTGAACGAGTCTTCGTTTAACACAGGATTCTGGCTAATGTTAAACGCGATACAAGGAGGCTTTTCTTTGGCAGACAAAACCACGCCCGGCGCGGAAATCAAATGCGGCGGAAATCCGCTGCCCGCACAGACCGCAAGCAAAATCAGCGAGGTGATGATCGAAAGCCGTCTGGACCTGCCCAGCAGTTTCGCCCTCAGCTTAACCGACGCCTCCCTTGCGTTCATTGACAGCAAAGAGGGTACGCTCAACGAAGGCGTCAAGTTAGAGATTGCCCTCGGTTACAGCCCGCAATACCAATCTCTGATCACGGGCGAAATCAGCGCTGTATACGCGGAAATGTCCGCGCAAGGCGTCTATTCACGGGTCACCGGCTTCGATATGCTGCACCGCCTGGCCCGCGGCACGAATTACCACCGCTTCGAGACCGGCTCGGGCGAGGCCCTTACCGACGGCGACATCGCCAAGTCGATCCTCAATAACGCCGGTCTGACGCCTACCGTAGATCAGACGCCGGAGCGCAGCATACCCCGGGTGCAGGATAATCGTTCGGATCTCGATTTCCTTGTCATGCTGGCCGGCCTCAACGGCTTTTATCTGTACAGCGACGGCGATAAGGGCTTTTTCTCCGGCTCGCCTCCCGACCGGGGCGAAATCGAGCTGGAATGGGGCCAAAACTTGCGGTCCTTCTACCCCCGCCTGAATCTGTGCTCATTGGTCAACACGCTGGAGATTCGGGGCTGGGATCGCTCCCTGGACGAGAGCTTTGCCGAAACAGAAGACCGGCCGCGAAACGACCTCCTCTTCCTCTCTTCGGCAGGGCGGGACATGATGGATCGCGGATCCGGCGGCCGTTCAAGCTTGCATCTGCACGACCCGCTGATTGCCGACGCCAACGACGCCAAGCGCTTTCTGCCCGGCGCCATGCGCAACAAGCAATACTTCGTTTCCGCCTCCGGCTCCTGCAGCGGGGACGCCGGCCTGCGGGCAGGCACAAAGCTCAAGGTGCGTAACGCCGGTCGCTTCAGCGGCGATTACTTCGTTACCCGGGCCGTACACCGCTTCAACAGCAGAGGCTATACCACCGACTTTAACGCAAGGATGACGCTATGAATAACCAGAGTCTCATGGTCGCGCTGGTCGTCGACACCAACGACCCCGATGTGCTGGGCCGCGTGCTGATCGAACTGCCGGCGCTGCCCGAAGGGCCCCGTTTATGGGCCAGCGTCGTATCCCCCTTGGCCGGGGATAATCGAGGCCAATACTGCCTGCCGGAAGTCGGCGACGAGGTGCTTGCCGCGTTCACCGACGGCACGCTCTCCAGCGCCTATGTACTGGGGGGGCTGTGGGGCAAACAGAAACCGCCTCCGGAAGAAGCGGATAAGGACGCAAACAGCATCAAGTTATTCCGGACCCGCTCCGGCAATACCATGATTTTTGACGATACAGACGGAAGCGAGAAAATCGTCTTTCGGGACAAAAACGAAAACAGCATCGAAATCCTGACCGGAGACGACAGAATCGCGATCAATGTCAAGGGAAATGTGGAAATATACGCCAAGAAGACGATTATCCTGGAGGGCCAGAAAATATCGCTCAAGGCGGAGACCATAGAAATGAAAGCCGATTCCTCCCTCAGCTTGGACGGGGGCGGTACGGCGGAACTGAAAGCCGGCACGGTCAATATTAACTAATCCTATAGGAGAAGCGCATATGGGAAGCCCCGCGGCGAAGCAAGGCGACAGCATCGTTGCCGTAGACAACCACAATATCCTGCCGCCCTCGGGTACCAATCCCGTGATGACGCCCCTGCCTTTCAACGGCGTCCTCAACGGCGGCCTGAGCCAAAGCGTAAACATCATGGGGCTCCCCGCGGCGACAGTGGATAGCACGGCGACCAATACGCCCCCCCATATCAGCACGCCGGGCACATTCGTTACGCCGCCGCAGAACAAAGCAAGCATTGCCCAGGGCAGTTCCTCGGTGAATATCAGCGGAAAGGCCGCCGCCCGCGCCGGGGACCCCGCCGATTCCTGCAATGACGACGGCGCTTCCCAGGGAGGTACCGTCGTCGCCGGCGGCAGCGTCATGATCGGCTAGCGGTTTGGATCGGATTACAGATCGGAGGTAAACATGCCCCAGTCAGAAGGTAGCAGTAGCACAGACGACAACAGGAACCGAACCGTGGGCCTTGCCTTTCCCTTGAAGCTGGGGAACGACGGCCGCCTTTCGGCCTGCACGTATGAAGAGCATATACGGCAATCCCTTCGCGCGCTGCTGCTGACAGCCCGGGGACGCCGGGTCATGCGACCGGATTACGGAAACCGGCTGGGCGATTATCTCTTTGAGAATTATGGTGAAACCACAGCCACCCTGATCAAAAGCGAGATTTCTTCCACCATCCGGCGCTTCGAGCCGCGGGTGGAACTGCTCAACACCCGCGTATTGGCGGACACCACGAATCCGGGGGTAATCTCCGCCGAGATCACCTACAGGATCGTCGCGACGGACAGGACCGACCAGCTTTCCCTCACCGTAGGCAAGCCTTGAATGATGCAAGCTGACAAACACAGGAGGTGACGACGTGTCCCTAAACCCTCCCCGGTTAGACAAGCGAGATTTTGACAGCATACTGGCGCAGCTGCGGGAAGCAGCCAAACGCTACATGCCGGACTGGACAGCCGGGCATGACCCCGGCGCCGACGCAGACCCGGGCGTTATGCTGCAGCATACCTTTGCCCGGCTCATGGAGATCGTCATTGAGCGCTTAAACCGGGTACCGGAGAAGCAAATGCTGGCTTTCCTGCATGAGATGAATATCAGCCCCCTGCCGCCTGTCCCTGCGCGAGCGCCTCTGCTGTTCAGCTTGAAAAAAGATACGGACGCTTTCTTTGTACCTGCCCGGACCCAAATCACAGCGAAGACCTCCGGCGGCCCCTCCCCTATATTTGAAACAACGGCGGATCTCAGCGTGCTGCCCTCCTCCATCACCTGCGCCTATACGCTGGAGCCGGAGCGGCGCCGTTACGCGGATTATACCAATCGCTTATCCGGCTCGGCGGACGGCTTTACCCCCTTTATCGGAGAAGATATTCTGCCTGACGACTTGTTTTTTGTCAGCGAGCAGATCCCAGAGGTGGAAGATCCCGCGAAAACCACGCTCAGCTTAACCTTCAGCGAATATGTCAGCGGCGGGCAGATCGAGCGGGTTTTACTTGGCAGCCTCAAAACAGGCGCAGCCAAATGGCGCTATTACGGTGAGGAGGGCGAGAAAGCGCTTACGCTGTCCGTCGAGCGCATAGCGACATATGAACAATATCGGTCGATTACGTTTACGCTCCATGACGGCGAAGGAAAAGCCCTGTCCCTTAAGCCTTCGCCAGGCTTGGGCGGCGGGAGGGAAAATGGCGGCGGCTACTATCTGAGATTGGTCACTGACCATGACGTCAATAGCAAAGAAGACGCGAACGCTATACAAATCGATTCCGCGCGGTTGTCTTTGGAAGAGAATGAGCGTCCGCCCGCTTACCTGTTCTACCAGAATTCCAAACTGGAACCGGAAGGGTATATACTACCCTTTGGCAACCGGCCCAAGCCCGGGGACTCCTTCTATATCCACATCGGCGACCTTTCGGAAGAAGTGCAAAATATTGCCGTGACCCTCAGCCTCATCGAAGACGTCCTCGACAGGGGAAAAGCCGGACTGGCAGGAAAAACCTTGCATTGGAAAGATCTGCTCTGGTCGTACTCCTCACCTGACGGCTGGCGCCTCATTGAGAAAAACGATATACAAGCCGTGATCATCGAAAATACGGCCCATCAGCCTGTTGACCACACCTATGCGATGACCTTTCCTCTCGCCAACCCGTTTCCCCGGAAAGTCGGCGGCGAGGAAGGCGTTTGGCTCCGGGCTATGCTGCCCTCGATCCCCGCGGACGACTTCGGTTCGGAAATCCGCTTTACCATCGGGGCGGGAAATCGCATTGATTACGAGGCCGGCACCGGCGTATTCGTCTATCCC
>Ga0099364_10001237_pt1 | contig 42629 bp, 27 predicted proteins | sample TergutTh196P3_FD_73070 | JGI IMG/M metagenome (GOLD analysis project Ga0099364, IMG submission 73070) | Microcerotermes parvus P3 segment gut microbial communities from Pointe-Noire, Republic of the Congo - Th196 P3 | ecosystem: Host-associated > Arthropoda: Insects > Digestive system > Gut ...
TGTAAAGTTTTCATCATAATCAAGGCTCTTGCCCAGAAGATCGTCTTCTATGCCGACAACAAAGTTTGCAATCTTTTTACCGGAAAGGTTATCAAAAACTGCCTTTGCCATTGCCGGTGTAAATTCCTTTGAACCAAGACCATAACGGCCGCCCACGATTATGGGATTTGCAGAAAACTTACCGGCTGCCTGCATTTCTGCAATGGCAGTACGGACATCTTCGTAAAGAGGTTCGCCGGGGGCTCCGGGATCCTTTGTCCTGTCCAAAACGGCAATGGCTTTTACGGTAGAAGGTAATGCCTTGACAAAGAGTTCGGCATCAAAGGGTCTGAATAAATGTACCTTCAGTACACCTACTTTTTCTCCCTTGCTCATTAAATATTCTACGGTTTCGTGGCAGGTCTCTCCGCCGGAACCCATAATAATTACAACTTTTTCTGCATCTTTTGAGCCCTCATACTGGTAGATCTTATAAGCTCTGCCTGTAAGTTTGGCATACTTGTCCATTTCTTCCTGGACAATTCCGGGCACTTTCAGGTAGAAGGGATTAACACCTTCCCTGCCCTGGAAATAGGTATCGGGATTCTGTGCAGTTCCCCTGATATTTGGTTTTTCGGGGCTTAATCCCCTTTTCCTGTGGGCAATTACCAAATCATCGTCAACCATTTGACGCATTACATCGAAGGAAACTTCTTCTACCTTCTGCATTTCATGGCTTGTTCTAAAACCATCGAAGAAATGAAGGAAGGGAATTCTTGAACGAAGGGTGGAAGAATAGGCTATGACGGCCAAATCCATTACTTCCTGTACATTGTTGGAAGAGAGCATGGCAAAACCGGTCTGACGGCAAGCCATTACGTCCTGATGATCTCCGAATATGGAAAGAGAACTGGTTGCAAGGGCTCTGGCGGCAATATGAAAGACAGAAGGGGTTAATTCACCGGCAATTTTATACATATTGGGAATTTTCAGTAGAAGACCCTGGGAGGCGGTGAATGTTGTACTCATGGCACCCGTTGTAAGGGCTCCATGGACGGTACCGGCAGCACCGGCTTCGGACTGTAATTCCACCACTTCGGGGACAGAGCCCCAAATATTCTTACGTCCCTGAGCGGAAAGTTCATCCGATATTTCCCCCATATTACTTGATGGGGTTATTGGATAAATTGCAATTACTTCACTTAGAGCATGGGCAACATGAGCCGCAGCACTATTTCCATTAATTATGACCATTTTTTTATCAGACATTGGTACTCCTCTTTTGAATCTGGGATATTTTCTTCAGTTTACATATGCTTTTAAAATAATTCAAGATACTGATCTTTTACAGTAAATTATTTGATCTATTTAGCAGGCAAGAATCAACAGGTAAGAATCAAGTAGAAGTTATTTAAATTTTATCCGATAATATATAGTATGAAAAAGCTAATTTTCCTTATAATAATTTTTAACTGTATTTTATTCACTTCGGCTGCCCAAACGGCAACAGGGTCTTTCTGGCAGGAAGGAATAGCTTCCTGGTATGGAGAGGAATTTGACGGCAGACCGACTGCTTCGGGTGAATTATTCAATTCAACCTTATTTACGGCTGCTCATCCCAGTCTTCCCTTTGGAACCATCCTCCTGGTAACAAATAGACAGAATAACAGGTCTGTGACCGTAAGGGTAAATGACAGGGGACCCTTTGTTCCTGCCAGAATTATTGATGTTTCCCGTGCAGCAGCAGAAGTTTTGGATATGATCGGTACCGGAACCGCATTTGTAACCATAGAGCAGGTGGCAAATATGGGACCTTCCAGCTCCTCTCCCTTTTTGGGGATAATTGATACCCCTCCGGCAACCCCCCCCCAAACCAGTCTTCCTCCGGTTACCACCACCCCTCCTCCTGAGGTGAATCTTCCGCCTGCAACCCCCCCTCCGGTAGTAATTTATACACCTTTTACCGAGCCTGTACCCGGAATTCCCCCCTTTGAAGGAGGAAATTCCCAGAGTTCCATAGATGCCAACCTCATTGACCCCATTCCCCCAACATGGCAGCAAACTCCGCCTCCCCCTCCGCCTGTACAGGAGTTTTTCCCCGCTCCCCCGGCAAGATTAATCGGCACCAGCCCTGTTGTTGGAAGCGGAAGACTCTACAGATTACAGGTTGGCTCCTTCAGTGTAGCCAGAAATGCCGTAGATACCTTTGAAAGATTAAGGGATGCAGGACTAAGTCCGAATTATGAAAGACACGAGAATTTTTACAGGGTTGTACTGGCAAACGTAAGACCGGAAGACATCCCTGCCCTTGCCCAGGTTCTTGGGAATTTAGGCATCAGGGAAGTAATGGTAAGGGAAGAAGCCCGGTAGAAGCGACAACTCCACAATGCGGTGCGGTATTAACCTTACATCGTGAAAATATTGTTAATAGACCGGCTAGTCTCAGACAAGCCGGTTTTTTTTATTGATCTACCTTAAAGGAAGGATTCCCGGAATCTGTATATTAAAGTTATTGCTGCTAAAAGCCGGCGTCAGGAAATCGAAAGAAATATTTAACTGAACCGGAACCTCTCTAAAAGTCAGCAGGGTAATGAACCGGGAAAAAAGATCAGCAAAATTAACGGAAAAACGGAAAGTAATCGGCGTTATAGCCCGGGAAGACAGTGGAGCAGGAGCTTCCACAGCACTGTTAATAAATGAAACATTGTTTACAAGATAATCTATATGCAGTACCGGCGGAGGCAGTGCAAAAATATTGGGATTTTCCACATTAACAGAAACAAGGATCTGCACCCCGGTCAAATCAACATTTTCAATTCTCATGGAAGGCCCTGTTAATCTTGGAAGCTGCGGTATGGGAATCTGCCCTTCATATTGAAAATTCCACACCCTTCCCCTTAACACAGGAAGGGGAATTCTGGCAGCCAGAGAAATCCTGTAATCTGCCTGGGTGGCTCCCATTAAGGAAGAAAAAGTGTTAAAAACCTCTACGAAATTAATATTAACGGGAATTTCTACAATGTTGGAAGCCCTGCCTCTTATCCTCCCATTACTCCTAAAATCCCCGCTTATGAACTGGTTTTCATTCAGGAAGAAAACCCAGGTAATATCGGGAAAGGGAATATCAAAAGAATTGGGATTCTCCACCCTTATGCTGAACAATAGTTCCATATCGGTAAAACTTATCCCCATAAAGTCTACCGAATGCAATGAAAGCAAGGGTTCATGGAAGGCAGAATCCATGGTCTGACAGGCAGGGAGTAAAATTATTAAAACAATAATGGCAAGAAGCCGAAAGGCATTAATATACTTTCCTTTAATCATAATTCATATTATTACCAATTCAGCTTCTTGTATATATAAAAATAATTAACCAATACTTTCCAGGAAACCTTTTTCAAGATCTTCCATGGCTTTGGAAATGGCGGTCTTTTTGTCCTGATGGTAGGAAGGCAGGGAATTGCTAAGGTTTATTGGAGCGGAACTGTGAATGATGATGCGCGACGGGAAGATCACCTTTCTGTCGGATATTGCTCCGCCCATACTGCGGCTGGCAAAATCCCAGAGGTTTTGTACATACTCAGCATTTATGTCTATGCCGGCATCGATCTCAGGAACGGAAACCCGGAAATACCAGCAAAAATCTACAAGTTCCTGATGCCTGCTTGCATACCAGGCTTCTCCGGCATTAATGTCCATAATGTTGTGTTCAAGTATGGTCATATCATTAAAGGAATCCAGCTCCGGTATATAAATCCTGTCCCAGCAAACCTGACGCAGCCTGTATATTCTGAAAAAGAAATCTCCCTCGTTTTTTAATCCCATTATTCTTTCTGCAGATTCCAGTGCTTTTTCCATAACAAGGTCCAGACGTTCATTAAAGGTTAGATTTTCGGCAGAAGCAGCAGAATCCCCGGACACATGTGAATTGGAGACTGTTATTCCATAAACGTCTTCATTCAGCTTTAGAATATACTCCCTAATTGCCGTTAAACGATCTTTAAATCCGGACGGGGATTTATCGGTTCCCCTGCTGTATAAGCCGCATAATTTTTCCAGCTTAACAATAAGCTTGTTCATGGCTTTCCAGGATCCTTTGTTATAATGAAATTTAATGGAAACAGGAAGAATTTCGACTGTTGGAATTTCTTCGCCTGCAGAAATGGCAGCTGCAGCAGCTCCGTCTGCACCTGTCGAAGCCGTACCTGCTTCGGCAAATTTAGCATTTAATTTTTCTGCAGCATTAAAGCCAAGACGGACAACACCATTTTCCAGACGCGGAAGGGAATGAGCTGAATAGGAAACCTGCCCCTCCGGTGCAAGCGCAACCGGATAGGGGCCGTCCATTATTGCCTTGTTAATTCTAGCCATGCCATGATTGTCCATTTTACTGTGATGAACGGGCAGAGCTCCTATCTTTGGCATAATAAAGCGTGCTGCCCTGCCTCCCCAGCGTAAAACTTCATAACCATAAACAAAGAGGGCATGAGGATTATGCGCAAAACGAATGCCGCTGCCTGCAGCATATTTCTTCAGTTTATACAGAAAGAACCATGACAGAATTTGAGGTTCCGGTCCATAAGGATGCCTGAAGGCAATAATGCAGCGGCTTTTCCCGGACAGGGCTCTTTTAAAGGAATCAAAAAGATGCTGTTCTCCGCGAAGAATTATTTTTGCCCATCCGATAAAAAAGAATAAATAGGGTCTTGCCAAAAAACCAACAAGAAAAATTGCAGATTTGGAAATTCCACTTTCCCTTAGTTTTATATCTTTATATGCCCTGGCAATGGGCATCTTATACGGCTTATTCTTCATTTTCCCGTCTACATCCCTGCATTTTTTTTGGCGAGCCAGCCACCGGATTCGGCTATGCAGTCCAAAAATGATTTTTCCAGATCCTGCATTGCTATGCTTACGGCAGCTTTTTTATCTTCCTTGTAGGAAGATAATTTTTCACTTAAATTAATGATTGGACTGGATTTAATTATAACCCTGCGGGGGAAAATATTTACCCTGTCCATATAAGCTCCTCCCATTGTGCGGCTGGCAAAATCCCATAAATTCTGGGCAAACTCTATTTTATCATGAAGGGGAGCATCATTTTCCGGTATGGTATTGCGGAAATGCCAGCCGAAATCCACGAGTTCAAGATGTCTTCCAAGATACCAGGCTTCCCCCGCAAGCAAATTCGCAACATACCTTTCCATGGGTGTTTTTTGTTTTAAATTCCTCACTCCCGGAAGAAAAATTTTATCCCAGAAAATTTGGCGTATTCTATGTATCCTGAAAGTTATATCGCCTTCACTTTTTAATCCTGTCATTTCTTCCGCTGTTCTTAAGACCTCTATTACAAGATTGTTAAGAGATTCTTCAAAGGGAAGGGAGGGATCGCTCTTTACTTTATATCGTCTTTCATTTACCTCAAGAATATAGGCACGGCACTCTATTACCCTGTCCCGGAAAGGTATTTTTTTTCTTTCTCCCTTTTTTCCGCTTATTCCACAGGCTCTTTCGATTTTTTTAAGGAGAATTTCCAGGTTAAGCTTTCCCCAAAAGCCAAAATAGTAGTAAATGGAAACAGGCAGAATTTCCACAGAACAATCGGGATCTTTTTCGGCAAGCCTTAAAGCGGCATTAAAACCAATTCGGACAACGCCCGGTTCCAGTCTTGGAATTGTATTGGTGGTAAAGGAAACCCTGCCTTCCGGAGCCAATGCTACAGGATAGGGACCATTCGTAATGGCATTATAAATTCTTGTCATTCCCTGACTGTCCATTTTTGCATGATGAATCGGCATTGCTCCCAGATTCGGCATTACATACCTTACAACCCAGCCTCCATAACGGGCAACTTCGTAACTGTAAATAAAAACAGCATGTGGGGGACGTTTAAACCTGACCCCCTTCAATATCGCCATAAACCTTAATTTAAACAAAAAGAACCAGGTTAAAATCTGCGGTTCTCCCCCGTTTGGATGCCTCAAAGCGATTATACAGCGGCTTTTCCCGGAAAGTGCCCTCTGCATGGCAAGGTATAATTCCCTGTCCTTTCTATGGATAATTATCCTTGCTATCCCATAGATTATATAAAAATAAAACCTGGCACAAATTCTAACAAGGAGTATTGTTAATTTGGAAATCCTGGGTTCGGGAAGAATTATATCAGGTGATGCTTTCACAATGGGTTTTTTATATGGTTTGTACACAGAAGATCATGTTACACTAGAGGAAAAATTGTTTCAATTATGTTATAATTTGATTATGTTTTAATCGATGTATAATCAATACAAGGGGATAAAAATGGAAATTAATTTGCATTGGATGAATAAGGAAGCTCCGGCTGAGGGCGGAGTATCTTTTGGATTACCCTGGGCAAAGGGAGTGCTTAACAGAAAAACCAAACTCTATTTAAGCGAAGAAGACAGGGCAATTTCCATGCAGACCACACCACGAGCCTATTGGCCGGATGGAAGCGTAAAATGGACATTACATTCAGCCAATCTGCCATCAAAGAGCGGTAATTATGTACTTGGCGATTCCGCTCCCAAAAAAAGCGGAGAAAAAGGCAGGCTAAAAGTTGAAGATACTGAAAATTCCATCATTGTAAATACCGGGAAAATAATTTGTGAAATAGCAAAGGAAAGTGAAACCCTTATAAAAGAGATAAAAACAATAAGGGGTAAAATCCTCTGCAGCGGAGGAAGACTCCTTGCAATTAATGAGCAAAGACATATGAAGAATGGCTATGCTTCCATTTCCAGCACGGAGGCTTTTTGGGGCAAGGGATATTTTTGCAATGTAGAAGAAGCAGGCAGCGAAAGAGCCGTTATTAGAATAAGGGGTTCACATGTCGGCCATGTTACGGGAATGAGAACCACAAGCCAGTTCAGAAAATGGCTGACCTTCGATTTAAGGCTCTACTTTTATTCCGGCAGTGATGAAATCCGCATGGTTCACAGCTTTGTTTTTGACGGAAGGGAGGAAGAAGATTTTATTAAGGGCATTGGAATGGAATTCGATCTGCCCATGACATCTTCCCTTTTTAACCGTTATGTGCGATTCGGAGGAGAGAGCGGCCTATTTGCAGAATCTCCAAAAAGCCTTTGGGTAAGGCAGAAAAGGGATTATGACAAATTTTATGAAGATCAGCTTGACGGAAAGGAAGTTCTCTTTGATGCCCAGCTATTGTTAAATGACATGACAGAATGGAATGATTTTAAACAGGTTCAACTGTCTGCTTCAGAATATGCAATAATGAAAAGAACACAGGAAAACTGTGTCTATGTAAACGGCCCAAAGGGAAAAAGAGCCCTTGGCATTGCATTTGCAGGGGGTACAAAGAACGGTCTTTCATTATTCAAAAAGGATTTCTGGCAGAAACACCCCTCATCTTTTGAAGTCTGCAATATGCTTGAAGATACGGCAACAATTAAAACATGGTTCTGGAGTCCGGATGCCAATCCCATGGATCTAAGGCGTTATGACAATAAAACCCATGTGGATGCATGCTATGAAGGTTTTGAAGAAATGCGTTCCACGGCTTATGGAATAGCAAACACAAACGAAATTATTCTTGGATGTTATGAAGCTTTTCCGGGAAACGAAACCCTTATAGAAAAAGCTATCCAATGGCAGTCACCCAACCTCCTTCTGGCTCCAACACAATACTACCTGGATTCAAGGGTATTCGGCGATGTCTGGAGTCCCGAAGACAGATCCACTCCGGGCAGGGCAAAGGTGGAAGCATCCCTGGACAGCCTTCTGGAATTTTACAAAAACGAAAGAGAGCAGTCTTCCTGGTACGGTTTTTGGGATTACGGTGATATACGCCATGCATATGACGCAATACGCCATTCCTGGCGCTATGACATGGGCGGTTTTGCCTGGCAGAATACTGAACTTGTTCCCAATCTCTGGCTCTGGTTCGGCTTTTTAAGGAGCCAGAGGGAAGACTATTTCCGTTTTGCGGAAGCCATGACCCGTCATACTTCAGAAGTGGATCTTTACCATATGGGAGACTACAAGCTTCTTGGCAGCCGTCACAATGTGGTACATTGGGGCTGCGGCTGCAAGGAAGCCCGTGTCGGTTTATGTTTAATGCATAAGATATATTACTATCTTACTGGAGACGAAAGGACGGGGGATATAATGGACGATGAAAAAGATGTCCATCTTTCCATCGGACGGCTGGATCCAATGAGAGCCTACTTTACCCCCGACCCACGCTTCCCGACACATATTCGTTGGGGACCGGACATCATTGCCTTACTGGAAATTTGGCTTACCCGCTGGGAAAGGTTTGAAGATAAAACATATAGGGACAAGATTTTTAAAATGCTTGAGTATTTCAGGGAGAAGGGAGCCTTTTCGGTTGCCACTGTATGGGCCTACGATCCTGTCTCGGGTAATATGGAATGTGCGGAAAGAAAGGGAGCTACTCATTTTAACCATTGCTTTGGAACAGCCTATTCCCTGTCTGAGCTTTTAACGGTTCTGGAAGATAATGAGCTTTGGGAAAATTTCTATGATATGGGACAGATTCAAGGAAACAGCCTTCCGGATAAGGAAGAGATAATAAAAAGCTGGGGTGTCACAAACTTCGGCTATAATATGTCAACCTATTTTACAGGAACTTCTTCCATAGCAGCCAATAAAAGGGGAGATACAAAACTTGCAAGGGAAGTTTGGGATGTATTGATCAATCAGGCCGGGGAAGGCAAACATGATAAATTCCGCACCCCAATTAAAACAAGGGAAATTTCCAGTCCAAGGCTCCACAAAAAAATAAGGGAGGCAGCTTATGTCAGCGGAAATGCTTCCGGCCAGTGGGGTTCCAATATTATTATTGCATTGGCAATGATAGGAGATAAAATTCCCGAATAAAGGGTATAAGCGGAAAAAGGAGGAATTATGAAAACCATTTTAAATATTGAAGGGATGTCCTGCGAAAATTGCGTTAAGCATGTGAAGGAAGCTCTGGAAAACCTTGAAGGGGTAATTTCGGCTGACGTAAACCTGAAAAACAAAAATGCCTCCATAGAACATGGAGAAGAAGTATCTTCGGATGTTCTAAAGGAGGCAATTATTGAAGCAGGCTACGAGCTCATTTAATCCTGCTTAAAGGAGAAGCTCAAAACACTTGCTTTATAGGGCTTGCCTTAAAGAATTTTCTTTAAAGCAGCAAGCAAGGCATCTACATTTTCCCTGCGGGCTGTATGTCCCATAATGCCAATGCGCCAGATCTTTCCTGCAAGACTTCCAAGTCCGGCACCAATTTCGATCTTATACGTCTGTCTTAACTCTTTTCTTACTGCAAGATCATCCTTGCCTTCGGGAATAAGAACCGTATTCAGGTTTGGAAGACGCCACTCTTTGTCTACGAGCATTTTAAGACCCATTCCCTCCAGACCGGACACTAAATAATTATGCGCATCAAGATGTCGTGCATGAACATTATCCAGACCCTCTTCCAGAATAAGATTAAGAGCCTGGTAAAGGCCATAATACATATTTGCAGGGGCTGTATGATGATAAGCTCTGGGTGTACCGCTCCAGTATTTCATAAGAAGGGTCATGTCCAGATAAAAATTGGGAACCTTTTTCTTTCTGGCATTGATCTTTTCCATTGCCCGTCCGGAAAATGTGACGGGAGCAAGACCGGAAGGACAGCCAATACATTTTTGGGAACAGCTATAAAGAGCATCAATGCACCATTCGTCTGTAAGGAGCTTGTTTCCCCCAAGGCTTGTGACGGCATCTACGATAAAGTATGCACCTGCTGCCCTTACCATGGGGCCGATTTCCTGTATGGGATTTAACACACCGGTAGAGGTTTCCGCATGAACCATGCCAACAAGCTTATACGGCTTTTCTTTTAGTTTCTTTTCCAGTTCGGCACTGTTCACAGGCTGTCCGGGAGCAATTTCAATTACATCTACAATGGCTCCAAGACGTCTTGCTACATCTACCATGCGTTCGGAGAAAAAGCCGTTAACCGGAATTAACATGGCTTCCCCTTCTTCTATGAGGTTGGTTAATACGGCTTCCATGCCGGAGCTGCCGGTTCCTGAAAGGATAATGGTTGCATCGTTATTCGTAAGCATTACCTTCTGTAAACTGTCCTTTATTCCGTCCAATAGAGCAATAAACTGTGCATCCATATGCCCGATTGTCGGCCTTCCCATGACCATATAAACCTTATCGTTAATGGATGAAGGGCCGGGACCCATCAGCAATACGGAATCAATATCCAGTAAATTTGGCATAACACTCTCCTTATGAATTTTTAGATAATTTCATCATCCAAATCATCTTCAAAATCCGAATCGATGTCCATTTCCATCTCCATTTCCAGAGCAACATCTGAATCGGCTTCTTCTGCATTAAGGTCTTCTCCTGCAAGTTCGGCGGCTCTTTCGATTTTCCGCCTTTCAAGAATTTCTTCCATGTAGGCATCAAGATCCTGCTGATCTTCATCAAAGAGCTTTACATCCCTGTAACGTTTCATGCCCGTACCTGCCGGAATCGGATGACCAATAATAATGTTTTCCTTAAGACCCCTAAGATAATCGGTGGAACCTGCAATAGCGGCATTTGTCAGAACACGGGTTGTCTCCTGGAAGCTTGCCGCCGAAAGGAAGGAATCTATATTAAGAGAAGCTTTGGAGATTCCCTGGAATACAGGTCTTGCAACAGCAGGTTGTCCGCCTTCTTCTATTACCCTGTTATTCTCTTCCTTAAAGCGGTATTTATCTACCATCTGACCATAAATGAATCTCGTGTCCCCTACCCTTACAATTTCCACCTTTCTCATCATCTGGCGTATAATTACACCAACATGCTTGTCGTTAATCGAAACACCCTGCAGGCGGTAAACATGCTGAATCTCGTCCATAAGATAACGCTGAAGGTTGGATTCTCCGAGTATGTGAAGAATGTCGTGCGGGTTAATATTCCCCTGGCAGAGGGACTCACCTGCTTCCACACTGTCTCCGTCCCTTACCAAAAGACGTTTTGTTATGGGGATTAAATGCTTGTATTCCTTGCCAAAATCATCTTCTACGATTATAACCCTCTTGCCCTTTAGTATGCTTTTAAAACGCACAATGCCGGATACTTCGGCAAGAACGGCAGGGCTCTTGGGTTTTCTTGCTTCGAAAAGCTCATTTACCCTTGGAAGACCGGAAGTTATATCCATTGCCTGGGTGGATTCCTTAAGGGTTTTTGCAATCGTTCTGCCGGCCCTGATTTTTTCGCCTTCGTCTACCTGCAGTATGGCACCACCGGGAAGGTAGTAGGAAGCTACCTGGTTTTCATCTTCGTCTACAATTAAAATCCTGGGCTGTTTTTCGAGCTGCTGAATGTCTGAAATTCTCTTTTCTACACCCCTTTCTTCATCAATCTCTTCCCTAAGGGTTGTACCGGGAATTATGTCCTCATAGATTACTTTTCCGCCGGCTTCCGCAATTATGGGATCGGAGAATGTATCAAAGGTAGCTATTGTTCTTTCCGCATCTACTACGTCCCCAACCTGGGCAAGGAATTCAGAACCGTTGCGTACTTCGATCTTTTGATCCTGACCAATCAGGTGCAATATAAGCGGTTTATTATTGCTGCTGATAACCATTACATAGGCTATTTCCGGAGAAAGAATTTCTTCGCTTCCCCGTCTTATTATAGGAGCACCACGCACAACCCTCTGCCCGTTTTCAACCAGGAGCTCGTCCCTGTCTTCCAGCCTATAGGATTCCATTACCCTGTTAATTATGGCCTGACCCTTTCTTGTAAAGAGTCTAACACCGGTATGCTCTCCGGTTTTTTCGTCCACTTTTTCTATATGAGCGCCGGAAATTTCCCTTATGTATACGGGATATTTCAGGAAGATCCTGTTTTCCTCGCTTATATTGATGGCAATACCGCCGGTATGGAAGGTTCTCATTGTAAGCTGGGTTCCCGGCTGCCCGATTGACTGGGCAGCAATGGTTCCCACAGCTTCGCCTATGTCTACGGTTCTGTTAGTCGCAAGATTCCTGCCGTAACAGAGGCGGCAGACTCCATGCTCCGCTTCGCAGGTAAGAACCGTTCTTGTGCGTACGGTTTCTATTCCGGCTTCTTCTATGGCTGTGGCAATTTCTTCGGTTATGTCTTCGTTTACATCGATGATTATTTCACCTGTTATGGGGTGCTTAACCCTTTCCAGGGTAAAACGTCCGACAATGCGGTCCCTTAAGGGCTGCACAATGTCTTCCCCGGTCTTAATTGCGGACTGGTCTATTCCGTTAATTGTTCCGCAGTCTTCTTCGTTTACAACAACATCCTGCGCAATATCCACAAGACGCCTTGTAAGATAACCGGCTTCCGCTGTTTTAAGGGCTGTATCTGCAAGCCCCTTTCTGGCGCCGTTGGTCGAAATAAAGAATTCTATTACAGAAAGGCCTTCCTTAAAGTTGGATCTTATCGGAAGCTCAATAATATCGCCTGACGGTTTAGCCATTAGGCCGCGCATTCCGGCAAGCTGACGAATCTGGTTACGGCTTCCCCTGGCTCCCGAGTTTGCCATCATGAAGATGGAATTAAAGCCATTCTTGTCCGCTTCCAGAGTCTTCATCATTATATTGGTAAGGTCTTCGTTTGTTTTCTGCCAGACTTCAATAACCCTGTTCTTTCTTTCCTCGGGGGATAGCTGTCCGGAATTAAACTGTTTTTGTATTGCCTCTACTTCCCTGTTGGCCTTATCGATCATCTCGGTTTTTTCACGGGGAACAAGGATGTCGTTCACTCCGATTGTAGAGCCGAAGATTGTAGCATATTTGTGACCCGTTGCCTTAATGGCATCCAGCATACGAACAGTTGTCCAGGAGCCGCTTGATGCAAATACACTTTCTATAAGGGCGCGAATTTCCTTATCCCTTAACTCATAGTTAATAAAAGGAATTTCCGGAGGCATTTCTTCGTTAAACGCAAGACGCCCCGGAGTGGTTTCTATTAAACCGTCTTCATCCAATTCGGCATCCTTGTCTATTCTGTTCCATACGGGAAGTTTTGGCACCTTTACCTTTATAATGGCTCCCCAGTCCAGGGACTTTGCCTCTACTGCCATGTAAACTTCTTCTACCGAAGAATAACGCGGGGCTTCTCCATAGGATTTTCCGCAAGCAGGACAGCCTGTCCAGCCTTCGAATAATTCCTTGCCGCATCTTTCGCATAATTCTTTGGAATCCGTACCCTTTACCTTTCCTTTAACCTTTACCCTGCCGTTTCCGGGTCTTACAGCATCAGGTTTTATGATGGTAAGGAAATTTATTCCCAGAACCATGTCCTGCGAAGGATATACAATTGTTTTGCCGTTGGCAGGATTAAGAAGGTTTCTGGAACTTAACATGAGGTTCCAGCATTCCATCTGAGCTGCCTGTGTAAGGGGAACATGAACTGCCATCTGATCCCCGTCAAAGTCTGCATTAAATGCCTGACAGACAAGGGGCGGCAGTTTTATGGACTTGCCTTCTACCAGTACCGGCTCAAAGGCTTGAATGCCAAGCCTGTGAAGTGTTGGTGCACGGTTTAAAAGAACAGGATGTTCCTTTACTACATCGTCCAGTATTGCAAAAACTTCGGGGGTTTCCTGTTCCACAAGAATTTTTGCCTTTTTAATATTGTAGACAATGTCCTTGTCTACAAGTTTTTTCATTATAAAGGGTTTGAACAATTCCAGTGCCATCTTGGTGGGAAGGCCGCACTGCCACATTTTAAGATCCGGACCGACTGTAATTACACTTCGGCCTGAATAGTCCACCCTTTTGCCGAGAAGGTTCTGGCGGAAACGTCCCTGCTTGCCCTTAAGCATATCGCTTATGGACTTTAAAGGCCTGTTGGATGCACCTTTAACAACCCGCTTTTTCTTGGAATTATCGAAGAGTGCATCTACAGCTTCCTGCAGCATTCTTTTTTCATTGCGTATAATGATGTCGGGGGCATTCAGGATCTGCAGTCTCTTTAGCCTGTTATTGCGGTTAATTACCCTGCGATAGAGATCGTTCAAGTCGCTGGTAGCAAAACGGCCGCCGTCAAGCTGAACCATCGGACGTAATTCAGGCGGAATGACGGGAATTGTATCCAGGATCATCCACTCGGGTTTGTTCCTGGAATTGCGGAAATTTTCCACAATGTCTATGCGTTTTAGAAGGCGTCTGTCGCTCTTGGAACCCTTTTCTATCATTTTTACCCTTAGCTCCGCCGCCATTTCGTCAAGATCCATGGTTTCCAAAAGGGTTTTGATTGCCTCCGCACCCATTCCTGCAGTAAAACCGCCGGAATAACGTTCCTGTGCTTCATAATATTCATCTTCCGAAAGGAGCTGCATCTTTTTTAGATCAGTTTCTCCCGGTTCTGTTACTATATATTTTTCATAATAAAGAATCGAACGCAATGCAGTCATGGGAAGATCCAGAAGGAGTCCCATCCGGCTTGGCACCGAACGGTAATACCAGATATGGGAAACGGGAGCGGCAAGCTCTATATGTCCCATTCTCTCCCTTCTTACCTTAAAGTGGGTAACTTCCACACCGCAGCGGTCGCAGATTACTCCCTTATAACGGATGGATTTGAATTTTCCGCAATAGCATTCCCATTCCTTTGTGGTGCCGAAAATTCTTTCGCAGAAAAGACCGTCTTTTTCGGGACGGAGAGTACGGTAATTAATTGTTTCCGGTTTTTTTACTTCCCCATATGACCATTCACGAATCATGGCCGGGGAAGCTAAACGTATCATTATAGAATCAAAATCCTGTATATCCCGCATTTACACTCCTTAGCGCCTGACTACAAAGTAGTCGGGCGGGTTAATCGGAAGGCTTCGCATAGCGAAGCCAATACTCCTTAAAAGTTAGAACCGCTCTTGCTTATCAGATCCTCATCTCTTTCGGTAAGAGGAATCTGCTTGTTTTTATTGTCGTAAATTGAAAGATCCAAAGCCAATCCCCTGAGCTCCTGAACCAATACATTGAAGGATTCCGGAATTCCGGCTGTTGTGGACGGCTCTCCCTTTACAATTGCTTCATAAATTTTAGATCTTCCAGTCATGTCGTCGGACTTGATTGTCAGCAATTCCTGAAGGGTATGAGCGGCACCGTAGGCCTCTAACGCCCAGACTTCCATTTCTCCAAGTCTCTGTCCGCCGAACTGGGCTTTTCCGCCAAGGGGCTGCTGTGTAACAAGAGAGTAAGGACCTGTGGAACGGGCATGCATTTTATCGTCCACCAGATGGTGCAGCTTAAGGAAGTAAATAATTCCGCAGAATATATCATTCATAAATGCTTCTCCGGTTTTACCGTCCCTTAGGGTTACCTTGCTGGTAACGGGAAGTCCGGCTTCCTTTAGCTTGTTTTCTATAAGCTCTGTAGGCGGAGATTCAAATACGGGAACCGAATACCATTCGTTAAGAGTGGAACCAGCCCAGCCAAGTTCGGTTTCCAGAAGCTGGCCAATATTCATACGGGAAGGAACACCCATTGGTGTAAGGCAGAGATCCAGTGGTGTGCCGTCTTCCATGTAGGGCATATCTTCTTCCGGGAGAATTCTGGCAACAACACCCTTGTTTCCATGGCGGCCTGCCATCTTGTCCCCTTCACGCAGCTTGCGCTTGGTGGCAATCAAAACCTTGACAATTTCATCGACACCGGGATTAAGATCATCGCCTTCTGTACGTTTAAGTCTTTGAATGTCAATAATCGTACCTTCTATTCCGTGAGGTACGCGCAATGATGAATCCCTTACTTCCTTCGCTTTTTCGCCAAAGATGGAGTTAAGGAGTTTAAATTCCGGGGTGGTCTCGGTTTCGCTTTTTGGGGTAACCTTTCCGACAAGAATGTCACCGGAACGTACTTTTGCGCCCACCCTTATAATTCCCTCTCCATCCAGATTATCCAGGGTTTTTTCGGAAGTATTGGGTATATCCCTTGTCAGCTTTTCAGGGCCAAGTTTGGTTTCCCTTACTTCGGTAAAAAATTCCTTTATATGGATGGAAGTGAATAAATCTTCCTTTACGATGCGCTGAGATATAAGAATGGAATCTTCGAAGTTATATCCGTTCCAGGGCATGAAACCGACAAGGATATTGCGTCCAAGGGCAAGCTCTCCGTTTTTGGTTGCAGGCCCGTCTGCAATTACCTGTCCGGCTACTATCTTTTCGCCTAACGTGACAATGGGTCTTTGGTTATAACATGTGTCCTGATTGGTTCTATGGTTTTTTATTAACCTGTAAACATCGATGCCGTCTGCATTGGTTTCGGTAATTCTTGTTTTTTTATCATCCGGCTCGATGAAGATTTCCTGGGCACTTACCCTTGTTACAGTCCCACCGCGTCTTGCCTTTGAAAGAACTCCAGAATCATAGGCACATTTATATTCCATTCCGGTGCCAACCCTTGGCGCTTCGGGGAATACAAGCGGCACAGCCTGTCTCTGCATATTGGAGCCCATTAGAGCCCTGTTTGCATCATCATGCTCCAGGAAGGGGATTAAGGACGCGGATGCGGAGATTATCTGCTTGGGAGAAACGTCCATATAGTCAATCTCGTTAGGAGAGCGGGTGGTATAATCTCCCTGTCTGCGGCAGGAAACCTGATCGTCTGCAAAGCTGCCGTTCGGGTTTAATGCAGCGGAAGCCTGTGCAATAAAGTACCTGTCTTCGTCCATTGCCGAAAGGTATTCAATATCTCTGGATGCAATTCCCTTTACCACCTTCCTGTACGGTGATTCCAGAAAGCCGTATTCATTTACCCTTGTATAATTTGCAAGGGAAACTATAAGACCGATATTCGGACCTTCGGGGGTCTCTATCGGACACATGCGTCCGTAATGGGTATAATGAACATCCCTTACTTCAAAGCCGGCTCTTTCCCTTGAAAGACCGCCGGGACCAAGTGCATTTAACCTTCTCTTATGGGTAAGCTCGGCCAGGGGATTAACCTGATCCATGAACTGGGAAAGCTGACTTGAACCGAAGAATTCTTTTATGGATGCAACTATGGGTTTAATGGAAATAAGATCCTGCGGTTTAATGGTATCTGTCTCTTTAAGACTCATTCTTTCCTTGGCAATTCTTTCCATGCGGGAGAAAGCTGTCTTCATTGCATTTGCCATGAGCTCTCCGACAGAACGGATGCGGCGGTTGCCAAGATGGTCTATGTCATCCACCCTTTCGACATCGGCATGAACATTAATCAAAAATCTCATGGTAGAGATAATGTCCTGTTTTGTAAGTACATATTCGGTAAGCGGAGGGTTATGCGCAAACTTCTTGTTTAGCTTATAACGCCCCACCCTGCCCAGATCGTAACGCCTTGGAGAGAAGAACATGCTGTTAAGATCCTTGTCCGCATTGTCTACGGTGATGGATTCTCCGGGCATAAGGACAGAATATACATTGGATAGGGCTTCTTCTTTGGACGGCTCATCCCTGTTGGGATCGTCCTTAATAAATTTAATTTCTTCCCTTTCAAAACAATTTAAAAGCATTGTGGAATCCAGGGACAGATTGGTGGATTTATCGTTTTTGGGATTTTCCAGATCGACAAACTTGATAAGCTCCACAGACTTTACTCCGTTGGCAAGAAGCTCATCTACATCGTGGGGATGAAGCTTATCTCCTGCCCTGTAGAGTTTCTTTTGACCCTCTTCACCTTCTGCGGCCTTGCTGTTTCCAACCCATACGGCCTTTGCCAGTACCTGACCAAAGAATTTTTCCCTTGTTTCCTTATCATCCTTAATTTTGATGGTTTGGGTTTTATAGAAGGCACTTATTATGTCTTCACGGCTTTCAAAGCCAAGGGCTCTTAGAAAAATGGTTCCAAGAATTCTTTTTTTCCTGTCAATCTTTGTGAAGATGAGTTCTTTTTTATTGTCAATTTCAAACTCAAGCCAGGAACCCCTATAGGGAATGATCCTTGAGGAATAAATTCCTTTTTCATGACTGAAAATAACTCCGGGGGAGCGGTGGATTTGGGAAACAACCACCCTTTCGGCACCATTGATAATGAAGGTACCCCTTTCTGTCATAATGGGAATATCTCCCATATAAATATCTTTCTGACGAATTTCTCCTGTCTGCTGGAAGATCAAATTTATTCTGGCCTTTAAGGGGACAGAATAGGTAAGACCCTTCTGCTTACAGTCATATTCGTTGAATTTTATATTGTCTTCATCCAGGGTATAGTACTCGTATTCCAGTACCATATCGCCATTGGGGCTTTCTATGGGGAAGGTGGCTCTGAAGACCTCTTCAAGACCCAAAGGATCGGGAATTTCTTTATTCCTGATTTTTTCTCTCTGAAGAAAACGCTCATAGGAATTAAGCTGAATATCAATAAGATCAGGAAGATCCATTACATCCTGATTTTCCTTACCGATAAAGGTTCTTTTGGCATTTATTTTTAATTTAGCCATTCGCCCCCCCTGAAGGAATTTGTAAAACCTGACTGTTTACACTAAAACAGCCAGGCGTTTTTAATGAGAAAATAAACTTTTGTTGACTGAACGCGATATGCGATCAATCTGTGATTACTGAACCTCAACCGTACCGCCGGCTGCAGTAACCTGTTCTTTAATTTTATTGGCTTCTTCCTTGGAAACGCCTTCTTTAAGGGGCTTGGGAGCACCTTCTACAAGATCCTTGGCTTCTTTAAGTCCAAGACCGGTAACTGCCCTAACCTCTTTAATTACTCCAATTTTCTTGGAATCATCAAAGGCTTTAAGAATTACATTGAATTCTGTCTGTTCCTCTGCTGCTGCTGCGGGAGCTGCTCCAGGAGCTGCACCTGCTGCTGCAATTGCCACCGGGGCGGCTGCGGAAACACCGAATTTTTCTTCCATTGCTTTTACAAGTTCTGAAACCTCAAGAACCGTCATGGAAGCAATCGCTTCTAAAATTTCATCTTTGTTGGCTGCCATATTATCTTCCTCCATTAGAGACATACGCATTCATACGAAAGCGTTTCCGGCTATTAAAGAAGCCGGAGAGCCTGACAGAACAGCAGCCTGTAAATACCCAAAGGCTCTTGCCCCGGGGTTCACAGAAGTCTGACAGGCTTTTACATTCAAACTCCGGCTTAGGCGCTTTCAGCCTTTTTATCGGCTACAGCTTTTACTGTACGCACAAGCCGGGATGGAATATCATTAAGAGCCATGGTTAAATTCCTGACAGGCCCATTAATTACAGACATTAACATGGAAATAAGCTCCAGTCTGGAAGGAAGTTTGGAGAAAGCTTCGATCTGCTTTGCATCGTATAAATCCTTGCCAAAGAGTCCGCCCTTTACCTGTAAAACACTTGCTTCCTTTGAAAAATCTACCAGAATTTTTGCAACTTCGTTTGCATCCTTTGGAGCAATGGCTATTGCCGTTGGGCCGGTAAGATAGGTGGAAACACCTTCCGGTGCAGACAACTGCTCGAAAGCCAATCTGGCAAAATTGTTTTTTATTACCTTATACTGGGCTCCCTTTGCCCTAAGCTGTTTTCTAAGATCGGTGATCTGTTCTACAGTAAGACCCCTGTAATCGGTAAATATAAAATCGTCCGATGTAGAAAAGAACTCTTTGGTATTATCTATGGATTGAACCTTATGGCTCTGTACTTTTTTTGAAACAATGGCCACGTTAAACTCCTTCGTCCCTGACCGAAACCCATACTCCGGGTCCCATTGTGGAAGCTACAGATACAGTTTTAATAAATTCCCCCTTTGCATCGGTGGGTCTTTTTCGTTTAATTTCTGAAACAACGGCCTGGACATTTTCTGCTATTTTTTCGCTGTCCATGGAAACCTTGCCTACCGCCAGATGTACAACACCTGTCTTGTCGGCACGGAACTCGGTGCGGCCTTTTTTAAGTTCTGCAAGAGCACCTTTAAGATCGAAGGTTACGGTACCGGTTTTGGGATTGGGCATTAGACCTTTGCGGCCCAAGACCATGCCAAGTTTTCCGACATCCTTCATCATGTCCGGAGTGGCAACGGCTACATCGAAGTCCGTCCAGCCTCCCCTTACTTTTTCGATTAACTCATCTGCACCTATGAATGAAGCTCCGGCTTCCTGAGCCTCGCCTTCCTTTTCCGGTTTACAGAATACAAGTACCCTTTTTTCTCCCTTAAACTGATTGGGTAATACAACAGTATCCCTTACAGACTGGCTTTTTTTAAGGTTAACCTTTACGGAAAGATCGACAGTTTCATCGAACTTTGCATAGGCAAGGGATTTTACCAGAGTTACGGCTTCTTTTAGATCAAAGTTTTCTTCGGGGTTATATTTTTTCAGGCTTTCCTTGTATTTTTTTCCCTGTTTCATCCTTCTACCTCCACACCCATGGATCTTGCAGTTCCGGCGACTATCTTCACTGCTCCATCAAGATCGTTTGCTGAAAGATCTACCATTTTTAACTTTGCAATCTCTTCACATTTTGCACGGCTAAGTTTTCCAACCTTGGTATTTCTGGATTCAGCAGAACCCTTTTCCAGCCCGATTGCCTTTTTAATAAGAACCGAAGCAGGAGGGGTTTTTAGAATAAAAGAAAATGTTTTATCTGCAAAAACTGTAATTACAACCGGAATTATTAAACCCGGTTCCATAGATTTTGTTCTGTCATTGAATTGCTGAACAAACTGGGGCGCGCTGACACCATGAGGCCCCAATGCCGGACCTACAGGGGGTGCCGGGGTGGCTTTTCCCGCAGGACATTGAAGCTTGATGATCGCACTGACTCTTTTTTTTGCCATTTTAGGCTCCTTTATTGGTAATATCGTCCGAGTCCGGACTCCCACATATTAAAAACACATAGTGCCAAAAAAACACCTCGTGTTTTATAACACTTTTGTGCTTATACCTTTTCTACCTGGAAAAGATCCACTTCTACCGGTGTATTTCTGCCAAAAATACCAACCATAACTTTTAATTTGTTCTTTTCCTGGTTTACATCCTCTATTGTACCTGTAAATGATTCAAAGGGACCGTCAATAATCTTTACCTGTTCTCCCGGAGCGAAGGCCTGACGCACCCTAACGGGACGTTCACCCTTAATTTCGCCGGATTTCTGTAAAATGCTCCTGGCCTCATCCAAAGAAAGAGGCGAAGGTTTTCTATTGGCAGGAGTGCCTACAAAACCGGTAACACCCTGTATTTTCTTAATTTTGGAACATACAAGTTTCCATCCCTGCTCTTCGTTGGGAAGATCCATATCCACCAGAATATATCCGGGAAGGATTTTCTTTGTCTGTGTCCGTTTCTTGCCATCCCGTACTTCCACCACTTCTTCCGAGGGGACTTTGACATCACGAACTACATCCTTGTCAAATTCGCCCATATCTATCATCATGCGGATGGTTTTTTCTATTTTATTCTCATACCCCGAATAGGTATGAAGGACATACCAGCCAGTAGCCATTTTATACCTTTTTATGGATTAGAATATTGCCTGCACCCCAAGGAGCAGAAGGAAATCCACAATACCTAACACCATCGCTATCAATATGGTAGAAATAATAACAACTTTTACCGAACTTATTACATCTTCCTTGCTTGGCCATATTACCTTGCGAAGTTCTGCATAAGATTCCCTTACAAATCGAACAATTTTGTTCATATTATCCTCTACATTAACAAAAAACTAATATATATAATAGCCCTTTATGAGGACCCCAGGCGCAGCAAGGCTTGAACTCGCGACCTACGGTTTTGGAGACCGTCGCTCTACCAACTGAGCTATACGCCTAAATTCGGTTCCTTACTTAATCCTGCCCTCTGTATGAACCGTATGTTTACGGTCGTGGGGACAGTATTTGTTAAATTTTAATTTTTCCTGGGTATTACGTCTGTTTTTGCTTGTTGTATAGTTCCTGCGCTTACATTCCTCGCATTGGAGGGCAATAAGCTCCACAACCTGTCTCTTGCTCTTAGCCATTTCTATCTCCTAAATTACACTGCCCCTACAGGACTAACAACCCTCAAGCAGACAAGCGAAGCGCCGCTGACTTGCAATTTGTTATCCTCTCAGGATAAGTATAGCCCTCAATCAGACAAGCGAAGCGCCGCTGACTTGCAATTTGTTATCCTCTCAGGATAAGTATAGCCCTCAATCAGACAAGCGAAGCGCCGCTGACTTGCTGACCACATTGCCTCCGGCAAAAATCCAGCCCTCAATCAGAATTGAACTGATGACCTTATCCTTACCATGGATATGCTCTGCCAACTGAGCTATAAGGGCCTACTATGCTGATTTTACAGCGTTCCGAATAGTAGCAGTAAATTTAGAAAATGTCAATATATATGGAGAAATATGTGAAAGATTTGGAAATTAATCCAAATCTGCCAGTGTAACCCTTATTACCTCATTATTTCTTATGGATCTGCGCATGAGGGTATAGGAATCACCATCTTCGTCCACTATACGGATATCCCATGTGGTAGTGCCAATGCCGCCCGTAATTGGAATTTGAATGCGCTGTCCGGGACGAAGTACATTGGATCCCAATTGATCCGGACCCCATTGGTCTGACCTGCTATCGGACACATAAATCCAGAAGAATGTCCAGCTCCCTGTTCCATTTTCAATGAAAAATTGATCTGCAAGGACAAAAGCAGTAGTCAAACCAATCAATAATAATACTAAAATAAATTTTTTCATTACTCATACTCCTTTAAATTAATATATCACTAAAAATATTAAAATACCAGTTATCCAGCTCATATTTATAGAAAAAAAAACATGCTGGATTAAACCTTTAAGCTTTGTTATAATATAAAAGAGAGGTGAACCAATGTTTCCCAATGGAAAAATGAAGGCTCTTACCCTAAGTTATGATGACGGGGTTGAACAAGACATAAAACTATTGGAAATTCTGAACCGCTATGGCATTAAAGCTGCATTTAACCTGAACAGCGGTATTCAAACCGGTGCAAGCCGCTTTGTTAAGGGGGAAATTACAGTAAAACGCCTGAATATTTCTGTTCTTCCGGAAATATACAAGGGTCATGAGATCGCAGTCCACACATTAACCCATCCCAGACTGGAAACCCATGATGAAGAAACGGTAATAAATGAAATTGGACAGGACAAGATTAACCTGGAAAGGATTTTTAATACAAAAATCCATGGCATGGCCTACCCTTTTGGAACCTATAACGATGATGTAGTAAAACTGGTAAAAAAAAGCGGTCTCTCTTATGCAAGAGGCGTAAAAAGTACATATGGTTTTGATATTCCTGATGATCTTCTCACTTACCAGCCTACAATTCACCATAATGATCCTTCATTAATGAAATATGCAGAAGATTTTATTAATTTAAAGCCGGACAAGCCCCAGGTTTTTTATGTATGGGGTCATAGTTATGAATTTGAGGTAGATAATAACTGGAAAGTTATCGAAGATTTTTGCAGTCTTATTTCAGGAAAGGATGATATTTATTATGCAACCAATTGTCAGGCTCTAACAGGAATAAACTAATGAAGGCGAAGCCTGGGGTTGTAATAGAAGCCTGTTCTTCCTATGAGCCGGATGAATTATACAACAAAATAAAAAAAGCAGCAGATTTGTCTGTAAATTCTTTCGGAGACCTCAATGTAAAAGGAAAAACCCTGCTTGTAAAACCAAACATTGTTTTTGATTCCCCTCCGGAAAAAGCTGTTTGTACCCATCCGGCTTTTATGGGGGCTGTAATAAAGCTGCTTTGGGAAATGGGAGCCGGCCGAATCCTGGCAGGGGACAGTCCGGGTCTTCAGACTCCGGGCTTTAGGGCAAAAGCATCGGGACTTGGAGATGCGGCAGAAAAAAATGGTGCAGAGTGGGTGGATTTTACAAAGGAAAAAACAGATATACATAGCCGCGGTGGTAAAACAATAAAAAAATTTACAGTTACAAGTGCGGTAAAAGAAGCAGATATTATTATTAACCTGCCTAAATTAAAAACGCATCAGCTAATGTGTTTTACAGGAGCAATGAAAAACCTTTTTGGACTAGTTCCGTCAGCCGCAAAAAGTGCCTTCCATGTACGCTGTCCAGGCCAGAAATCTTTCGCCTCCATGATTGTTGATCTTAATGAAGCCATAAGGGAAATGGAAGGAAAAGAGATATATAATTTTATGGATGCAATATCTGCAATGGAAGGGCCGGGACCTGCGGCAGGAAAACCGAAGCATCTTGGACTTATCCTTGCTTCTTCCAATGTACTTGCCATGGATATTGCCGCCTGCGAAATTATCGGTTATCCTGCGGCTCTTGTTCCGGTTAACAGGGAAGCCTTAAACAGGGAAATTTGGCTTAACGGCATTCAGGGTATAAAAGACATAGAATACCCTTCCCTTTCCCCCTCCGATCAGGCTGTTCCGGATTTTGAAAAAATTCCCATAAAAAAAACATCTCCACAGCTTCTTAATTTTATTCTTCCAAAACCTGCAAGAAAACTGGTCGAATCCCTCACTCCCGGCCCCATTATTAATTCTGGTTTATGCAAAAAATGCGGAGACTGTTCAAAAATTTGCGCCTCAAAAGCGATTAAAGCCGGAGAAGGAACAAGAGATTTATTCATAGATTACAGGCACTGCATTCGATGTTTTTGCTGTCACGAAATATGCTCCTTTAATGCAATAGATATTGTAAAAAAACCTGAAAAGGTAAAAGGAAAATAAGGTGGACAAATCCATTAACAGCGGTTTAAATGCCGAGCTGAAAAAATTACTGGAAAATGTCACAAACGGGAATTTTAGTCATGCAATTAATACAGAAAATTTATGCGAGGCCGATACCGAAACAGCACTTTTAATTAACAGCATAATGGCAAGCTTCCATAATGCTGCCGAAGAAAGTTTAATGAAGTACAAGATCGCGAGGGAGGCATCCGTATCCGAAGCAGAAGACAGAATAAAAATAATGCTGGATGTAATGCCCCTATGCTGTGAATTGTGGGATTCCAACAACAGAATTATTGACTGCAACGAAGAAACGGTAAAATTTTTTGGTGCAAAAAACAAACAGGATTACATGGACAATGTGTATATGTTTACTCCGGAATTTCAGCCGGACGGTCAGAGATCGGAAGATAAACTGGCGCACATAAACAAGAAAGTAATGGAAGAGGGCTTTCATGTAACAGAATGGATGCAAGTAACGGCTGACGGAACACTTATTCCTGTAGAAAGCTCCCTTTTCAAGGTAAAATACGGGGATGAATATATAGTAGCCGCATATTCCAGGGATCTTCGCGATTATAACAATATGATTGCATTGATGGATTTAAAAGCCGCTTATCTGGATACATTAAACAGGGTTTCGTCCATGCTGCTTGAACCGGATACGGAAAAATTCGAGGAAAACCTGTATCAATCCATGAGCATTTTGGCAAAAACCATGGAAATAGACCGTATGCGTGTCTGGAAAACACATAAGACAGATGATGAATTGTCCTATGAACATTTATATACCTGGACAGAGGGAGCCGGTCTCCAGGAAAACATGGACACGGGTACTTTTGAATCAGTAAAAAGCAATTTGACAGAATTCCTTAACATCCTTTCACATGATGAAAGTTTAAACTATGTCATATCCGATGTAGCTGAACCCGTTAGAAGCGTGCTTTCACAGCAGGGTATTCTTTCATCAATAATAATTCCGGTTTTTTTAAAGAATGAATTCTGGGGCTTTGTTACATTCGATGACTGTAAAAAAGAAAGAATGTTTTCCAAAAACGAGGAAATGATACTCGGCTCCGCAGGGAACATGATAGCAAATGCAATAATAAAAAACAGCATGACCCGGTTAATTATGGAGAATCAAAAATCATTAAACGACATGATGGATTCCCTGCCTGTTGGAATGAGAATAGTAAATATAGAAAGCGGAAAACTGATATATGCAAACAGGGCCTCCATGGATATTTTTGGCTGCACGGACTTTGAAAGGGATGTAGCAGGCCGCAGTGCCTTTGACTTTATGCCTGAAATTCAGCCTAACGGCCAGACAACCGCGGAAATGGCAGGAGTGTTTCTAAGAGAAGACAATGCCACAGCAGAATTTCTATGCAACAAATTAAACGGAGATTTCTTTACAGCCAGAATAACTTCCAATAAAATTAATTTTAAGGGGGAAGCTTCTTCCCTTGCCATAATAGAAGATATAAGCAAGGAAAAAGAATCCCTTTCGATGCTGTCCAATGTAATGGATAGTATTGATGTAATGATTTATGTAACCGATCCCTTAACCGACGAGATCCTTTTTATAAATGATTACATGAAGAAACATTACAATATAGAAGGCAATAACTGGGAAGGAAAGACCTGCTATAGAATTCTTCAAAAGGATCTTAACCAAAGATGCAGTTTCTGCCCCTGCCATAAGCTGGAAAAAGATCCAAATACACCTGTTATATGGGAAGAGCACAGTACACTAACAAACAGGATATACAGAAATATAGACAGCATAATCGTTTGGCCTAACGGCAAGAATGTTCACCTGCAGTATTCGGTTGACATAACAGAGCTTATTGCGGCAAGAGAGCAGGCGGAACAGGGAAGCAGGGCAAAAAGTGATTTCCTGGCAAAAATGAGCCATGAAATAAGGACGCCCATGAATGCAATTATGGGAATGGCGGAACTTGCGCTTAGATCGGATGATTTTGATTCTGCAAGGGTTCATATACAGACTGTAAAACAGGCAAGTACAAATTTACTTTCCATAATAAATGATATTCTGGATTTCTCCAAAGTGGAAACCGGAAAGCTTCAGATAATTCCCGATAAATATTATCTTTCCTCCCTCATAAATGATGTAATAAGCATAATACGCATGAGAGCGGTAGACTCCAGAATACGCTTTGTAGTTAAAATAGACAGCACCCTGCCAAGGCAGTTAATGGGAGATCAGATCCGTATAAGACAGGTTTTATTAAACATTTTAAACAATGCAGTAAAATTCACAGAAAAAGGTTTTGTTTCGTTTTCCATTTTCGGAGAGAAAATGGGAGAAGACAATATAAAACTGGTAATGGAAGTAAAGGATTCCGGAAGGGGGATTAAACAGGAAGACCTGGATAATTTGTTCAGGGACTATATCCAGTTTGATATGAATAAAAACAAAAACATAGAAGGAACAGGGCTTGGCCTGGCAATTTCCAAGAATGTAATGGATGCCATGGGAGGAGACATAAGCGTAAAATCCGATTACGGCATAGGAAGCACTTTTACAATAACACTTCCCCAAAAAATATGCTCAGGCGAAATTCTGGCTCGAGTGGCAGAGCCGGAAAAAATAAAAATCCTGCTTTACGAAAGGCGCGAAATTTACCACAGCTCCATTATATTCAGCATAGAGAACCTTGGTGTTAATTACAGCCTTGTTTCCGATGATGATGAATTTATGAATACCCTTGCTACAGAAGAATTTGGTTTTATTTTTGTTTCCTATAGTCTGTACAAAAAAAATACAGACGCAATATCGCTTTATGGAGGAAAAGCTAAAATTGCAGTCTTAACGGAATTCGGCGAAGCCATTCCCGAAAAAAACCTGATAACCCTTGCAATGCCGGTTCATTCCATCTCCATAGCAGAAATCCTTAACGGCGTTTCGTCCTATTTTTCCTATAATGAAAACAATGAATTCCTTGTAAGGTTTACGGCTCCGGAAGCAAGGGTGCTTGTGGTAGACGATATAAATACCAACTTAAAAGTGGCGGAAGGACTTCTTCTTCCGTATAACATGAAGATAGATCTGTGCAAGAGCGGCATGGAAGCCATTAACATGGTTAAACAAAAAACATATGACATTGTGTTTATGGATCATAAAATGCCCGACATGGACGGTCTGGAAGTAGCGGCGCATATAAGAGCCTGGGAAAGCAGAGAAGAAGAAAGACATGCGCAGGATATTGCTTCCAACGGGGATTCCGCACAGGATAGGACATTTTCCGAACCTCCGAAGAGCATGCCGATCATTGCACTTACAGCCAATGCGGTATCCGGCACAAGGGAAATGTTTCTGGAAAACGGCTTTAATGATTTTATTTCCAAACCAATAGATACGGTCGAATTGAACCTAATCCTAGAAAAATATATTCCAAAAGATAAACAATGGGGAAACAGTCCTGAACGCCCGAACAATGATAAATCTACAGAGAATTATTCCGGCACTGATGCAAAACCGGATATTGGAAAAACATTAAAAATAGAAGGAATAGACATAGAAAGGGGTTTGTTTTTATCCGGAGGAAATACGGAACGTTATCTGGATACCCTTTCAGTTTTTTGCAGAGATACAAATGAAAAAATAGAAGAGATAAAAACCTGCCTTGAAGAGGGAAATATTCCATTGTATACGGTGAATGTACATGCCCTAAAAAGCGCATGCGCAAATATTGGAGCCTTGTCTCTGTCCGAAGAAGCCAGGAATCTGGAAATGGCAGGAGATATGAATAATACAGCCTTTATAGAGCTAAATAATTCATTCTTTTTATTTAAACTAAAAAACCTTATGGAAAATATTTTCAATGCCTTGATAATATACAACAGTAATTACACGCAATCTGAAAGTGATGTAAAATCCATGAATGAGGATCTTTTAAATCTGAAGAACGCCCTTATAAAACTGGAAGCGGGAGAAATAAACAGAATTGTAGACAATTTACATTTATTTAAATTCCCGGAACAAATAAATACTGCTCTGGATAGTATTTCAGACAATATATTGTTCGGAGAATATGAAAAAGCCCTGTCAATAATTGATGACATGCTGGGAGGAAGCGGACAGGAATGATTTTAATAAAAAAAAGACCAAAAACCAAAACACTACCATTAATTATATCCCTTATTCTTGTGCTCGGCTTTGTTAACTGCAATTCAGGCAATTTACAGACCGGCCCGGATATGGCTCTAATAAAAGATTACAGGAATATACCCGGTGTGACTGCTCAGGAAATAGAAGCAATAGAAAACCTGAAATTATCGGGAAGAATATTTTCCTATGGCAGTCTTTTATCTACAGAGGCATTTCATCTTGAAGACGGCAGCGGTGCAGGTTTTACAAATGCTTTCACCACATTACTGTCAGAGCTATTTGGAATGGAATTCAACGTGGAAATATTGGATTCAGATGAGCTAACGGAAATGTTTAACAATGGAAATATAGACTTTACAGGTGATTTTACTTCCGCCCAACGGAGAGAAGACAGTATATTCATAACATCAGCTCCAATCGTTCAGCGAAGACTTTCCATATACACCGATGAAAACCTTGTTATAAATTCGGAGAATGACCTTAATGGACTTACAATAGGATATTTGGGCAATACCTTTAGCATTGAAGATATATTAAAAGCCTATCCGTCATTAAATTTTGAACCTGTAATTGTAAGAGATATTAATGATGTACCAGAATTACTTTTTAACGACCATATAGATGCATTTATTACAGAAGCTGTTAACAGAATTTCCTTCATGGATTTCCCCGGCATAGTTTACGAAGATGTACTGCCCCTGGTCTTTATTCCCATGGCTCTGACAGGCAGCAATTTAGACCTGCTCCCTCTTTTTTCTGTAATAAACAAATTTATTGATGCGGGAGGAACGTTTGTCCTGCATGAATTAAACATGGCAGGCAATAATGAATATACCGGGTTTAAGTTCCGCAATCTTCTTTCTCCGCAGGAGAATGAATACCTGGCCAATTTAAGATCGTCAGGCAGGGAAATCCCTATTGCCTTGATACCGGGAATGTATCCTGTAAGTTTCTTTAACAGCATGGAAAATGAATTCCAGGGAATTGCACCTGATGTTCTTAAAGAAGTGAGCCGTTTAAGCGGTCTGGAATTCCGGATAGTGAACAATGAAAACACCCTGTGGACGGAAATACTTGATATGCTAAAATCGGGTGAAGCCTCCCTTGTTTCAGAATTGCTATTAACGGAAAGCAGGGCAGATCAGTTTTTATGGACCGACCTGCCGTATTTTTCCTCTCCCTATGTATTTGTTTCAAAAACGGATTTTCCCTATATAGAGCTTTACCAAATTGCACAAACAAGGGTGGGTCTTATAAGGGGAAGTGCAATAGAAGAGATGTTCCATATCTGGTTCCCTGGCAGTACCAATATCAGGCTTTTTGGAATTTATGACGATGCATTGGATGCTCTGGAAAAAGATGAAATAGATCTTATCCTTGCCTCCGAATACCTGATACTTTACCAGTTAAACTACAGGGAAAAATACGGATACAAAATTAACTATATGTTTTCCACCCTGTCGAATTCCAGTTTCGGATTCAATATAAACGAAACAGAATTGCGTTCAATAATAAGCCTTGCTCTTTCTTTTATAGACACCGAAAGAATTTCCAGAGACTGGACAAGCAGGGTCTACGATTATTCCAGAAGAATTGCAGTTGAAAGATCATTTTACTTTTCCCTGTCTTCAGCCGTTCTGCTCTTAATACTAATTCCCCTTACATTTCTGTTAATTCAGAACATAAAAAAAAGCAAAACAATATTTAAACGCAGCGAGCAGTTAAGGGAAGCGGAAGAGCAGACCAAGCTCATGCTGGACACAACCCCCCTGTGTTGTCAGTTATGGAACAATAAACTGGAGACAATTGACTGCAATGAAGCAGCCGTCAGACTTTATGGTTTTAAAACCAAGGAAGAATATGTAGCGCGGTTTCATGAATGTTCTCCTGAATATCAACCCGATGGTGAAAGATCGGATGTAAAAGCGCTCTCTCTGGTAAAACAAGCCTTTGAAGAAGGTCACTGTGTTGTGGAATGGATGCACTGTATTCCAAATGACGGCACATTAATGCCTGCAGAGGTAACACTTGTAAGGGTAAACTACAGGGATGAATATGTTGTAGCAGGTTATACAAGGGATCTGCGGGAACATAAAAGCATGATGGCAAGCATAGACAGGCGGAATATTTACCTGAACACGATAAACCAGGTTTCAAATATTCTGCTTGAAACAGATCCGGAAAGTTTCGAAAAAAGTATTTACCAGTCCATGTCTTTAATTGCAGAAGCCATAGATGTGGACAGCGTTTTTATATGGAAGAACTTCACGGACAGTACCGATCTTTACTGCAGGGAAATATACAAATGGACATTAAATGAAAAAGCCGGACAAAAAAACCAAAAGGCATTGGATATTGCATACAGGGATGGACTGACAGATTGGATAAAAATTCTTTCCGGCGGATCTTCAATAAACAGCCTCCTCTGTGACCGGCCGGAAGAAGAACAGACAACTATCTTTCCAAATCAGGTAATATCAATTTTAATAGTTCCCCTGTTTCTGGAAAATCAATGGTGGGGTTTCTCCGGAATTTATGACTGCAGGGAAGAGCGTATATTCAGGGCAAACGAGGAGCTTATTCTCCGATCGGCAGGAAAACTTTTTACCAATGCACTTTTGCGTCAGGAAATGTCATTGAATCTGCGTCATGCGCTGGATTCTGCAAATGCTGCCAACAATGCAAAGAGTGACTTTCTTGCAAAGATGAGTCATGAAATTCGTACTCCCATGAATGCAATAATCGGAATGACGGAGCTTGCCCTGAGAGCCGATGAATACATGAATGCCAGAGAGCATATTTTAACAGTTAAACAGGCAGGAGCAAACCTGCTTTCCATTATTAACGATATACTGGATTTTTCAAAAATAGAAACCGGAAAAATGGAAATTGTTCCGGATGAATACAGTCTCTCTTCCCTGACGAATGATGTAATAAGCATTATACGCATAAGGACATCGGACAATAGGCTTCGTTTTGTGGCTAACATAGACAGTAAAATTCCGGATCTGCTTATGGGAGACGAAATGAGGCTTAGGCAGATCATACTGAACCTCCTTGGGAATTCGGTAAAGTATACCGAAAAAGGTTTTATTGCCCTTTCCATATACGGGGAAGATTACAGTGACGATGAAATAACCCTAATCTTTAAAGTGGAAGATTCCGGCATTGGAATTAAAGATGAAAATATCGGAAGTTTATTTAAGGAGTATACCCAGTTCAATACAGGCAGAAATAGGGGCATAGAAGGAACGGGTCTGGGTCTTGCAATTACCTATAGTTTAATAAAAGCCATGGACGGTGAAATAGATGTAAAATCCGAATATGGCACAGGCAGTATCTTTACGGTAAGAGTAAAGCAAAAAATAATAAACAAAAAAATTATGGCAGAAGTGGAAAATCCGGAAGAAAAAAGTGTTATAATTTTTGAACGCCGGCAGATATATTCAGACTCCATGATGTATAGCCTGAAAAACCTTGGGTTAAACTGCACTCTGGTTTCCGACGACGATGAATTAAAGGAAAAACTGTCAAAAAATAAATTCGATTTTATTTTTATATCCTTCTTTCTTTTTAACAGAAACAGAAAAGAGATCCTTTCTTATTCACAGACAATGAAGATAACGGTTCTTACGGAATTTGGAGAGGTGGTTCCGGACAAGAGCATGAATGTACTTGCAATGCCCATTCATGTAATATCCATTGCCAATTTAATTAACGGATCTTCCAGCAATTTTTCGTACAACGAAACCAAAGAGCTGTATGTAAGATTTTCCGCTCCGGACGCAAGAATTCTTATTGTGGATGACATAAGCACAAACCTAAAGGTTGCGGAGGGTCTCTTAATTCCCTATGAAATGACGGTTGATGTATGCAGCAGCGGACTGGAAGCAATAGATATGTTAAAGGCTACACATTATGATCTTGTGTTTATGGATCATAAAATGCCGGGAATGGATGGCATAGAGACCACCAAATTCATCAGAATGATGGGAGAAGAAAATCCCTATTTTGGAGAGGTACCGGTAATTGCTCTTACAGCAAATGCGGTTGCAGGAACCAGGGAAATGTTTCTGGAAAGCGGATTCAACGATTTTATGTCCAAGCCCATAGATACAGCCAAGATGAACATGATCCTGGAAAAATGGCTCCCGGGAGAAAAACAGCAGGGAACATCATACGAAGTAATAAGTATTCCAACCCCATACGAGATTGACAGTACCATACACATAGAAGGTGTAGATACGGGCACAGGAATATTTTTATCGGGAGGAAAACCTGAATTATACATAGAAACCCTTGCAGCATATTACAGGGACGGTCTTGAAAAAATAAGAAAAATAAAATCCTGCCTGGAAACAGAAGAGATTGATTTATACACAATCCATGTTCATGCGTTAAAAAGTGCATCTGCCAATATAGGTGCATTCAATATATCCGAAGAGGCCAAGGCACTGGAAAACGCAGGTGAGGAAAAGGATCTGCTCTATATAGAAAAGCATAACGATATATTCCTGCTTGATTTAAAGCTTCTATTGGACAATATAAGCCTGGTTCTGGCAGCATACAGGAAATCTCTGGAAGAGGGCAGTAATATGGAAAGTGCAGCTTCCATAAAGCCGGATCTGGAAAAACTGAAAGACGGCATTATCTCCCTGGATGCCGGTACAATAAACAGAATAATTGAATCTTTAAAAGACTATACATTACCGGATGAACTAAGCAATAAAATTACTGAAATTTCGGACTGTATTTTATTTGCCGAATTTGACAAGGCAATTATCTTAATAGACAGTATATTGGAGATCCCATGCTGATGGCAGAAGCAAGATTCATTTTTATTATAGTTTCGGTATTAATCCTGTTCATTATGCTTGCCATTATGACTGTTCTTTTTATTATTAATATTAAAATACGAAAAACAACAGCCAAACAGGCTTCCATACTTTCTGCAATTTACGATTCAATACCTGCCATTGTTTTTACAAAGGATCTAAGCAGCAGGTATACAAGCAGCAATAGCAGATTCCAGGAGGAGCTTAAACTCGGAGAAGATCAGATAATCGGAAAAAACTATAACGAATTAAGAAACCTTGATTCTGAAACCGAAGTAGCATTCCGCGAAACAGAAAAAAAGGTAATGAATGAAAAAATAACAGTGAAAGCGGAAACCCTTAGAACACTTCCGGACGGAAGCATGTCTGCAAATGAGATTATAAGAACACCTCTTATCCTGAATGAAAAGGTGGTTGGGCTATTGGGATTAATCTTTGACATAACGGAAAGGAAAAAAACCGAAGAAACCGCCCTGAAAGAATATGAACGTTCCAGAACCATAATTGAAGAAAGAAACAATTATCTTAATACCGTTAATAGTGTTTCTGCCATTCTGCTTGAACCGGATGTAGATAAATTTGAAATGAACCTGTACTACTCCATGAGTCTGCTTGCCAATGCCGTTAATGTGGACAGAATCATTATATGGGAAAATAAAATAATAGACGGTGTATCGAGCTGTTACAGGCTCCATGAATGGCCAAGGGGCTCTGCTTCACAGCATAATGCACAGATTCCTAAAATTATTCCATATAATACCGGTTTTGAAGAATGGGAAAAAACCCTTTTAAGGGGGGAAACCATTAACGGCCCCGTAAGATTCAGGCCGGAAAGCGAGAAATTCCTAATGTCTTCCTGGGGAGGCATAACTTCTGTTTTGGCTGTTCCTGTCTTTATGCATGAGGAATTCTGGGGATTCTTTGTTTTTGAAGAACATCAATATGAAAGAATTTTTACAACAAACGAAGTCTCCATTCTGCGATCCGGAAGCTTGCTAATGACTAACGCACTTTTAAGACAAAGCATTACGCAGAGCCTGAAAAACACATCCGGAGAACTGGAAAACGCCCTGTTAAAAGCACAGGAAGCAAGCAATGCAAAAAGCGATTTCCTTGCAAAGATGAGCCATGAAATACGGACCCCGATGAATGCAATCATAGGCATGACAGAACTTGCGTTAAGGACAAATAACTACAATGATGCACTGGAACATATTCTTACGGTAAAACAGGCAAGTGCAAACCTTCTTTCCATAATTAATGACATTCTGGATTTCTCCAAAATAGAAACAGGAAGACTGGAAATAGCTGCAGAAGAATTTTCCATATCCTCCCTTGCCAATGATGTAATAAGCATAATAAGAATGAGAGCCGTAGATACACGAGTGCGTTTTGTTGTCAATATAAACAGTTCCCTTCCAAGCAGGCTTTTGGGAGACGAAATCCGCATAAGACAGGTTCTGCTGAATATTTTAAACAACGCAATTAAATTTACGGAAAAAGGCTTTGTCTCCTTCAGTGCTTACGGAGAAATGATAGACGAGAGAACCATAAACTTTATTATGGAAATAGAAGATTCCGGTATTGGAATTAAAGAGGAAGATCAGGAGAACCTCTTCAGAGATTATACACAGTTTAATACGGATAAAACCAGGGTAATAGAGGGGACGGGGCTTGGTCTTGCAATTGCCAACAGTATTGTAAAAGCAATGAAGGGCAGGATAAAAGTAAGTTCCGAATACGGAACCGGAAGTAAATTTACAATAAACATTCCGTTAAAAATAAGCTCCCACGACAAAATAGCCGGCGTTAATGATCCGGAAAAAATTAATGTTCTGTTATATGAAAGAAGGGAAGTAAATGCCTCCTCCATTATTTTCAGCCTTAAAAACCTGGATGTAAAAGGTACCCTTGTATCCAACGATGACGAACTAAGGGAAAGATTGTCTGCGAATGTATATTCCCATATTTTTATATCGCATAATCTTTACATTGGCAATGCCGAAACAATAGAAAAATACAGCGGAAATCTTAAAGTTGTGGTTCTTGCCGAATTCGGCGAAACAATTCCGGACAAGAACCTGAATGTTGCCGCCATGCCCGTGCATACAGTATCCATTGCCAGTATATTAAACGGCACATCCGGCAATTTTGCGTATAACGAAAACAAGGAATTAATTGTCAGGTTTACGGCTCCGGAAGCAAGGGTTCTGGTGGTGGATGACATAAACACAAACCTGAAAGTTGCCGAAGGACTTCTAATGCCGTACAAAATGAATATAGATTTGTGCAAAAGCGGCATGGAAGCAATAGAAATGATCAAAAAAACCTCCTACGACCTTGTTTTTATGGATCATAAAATGCCGGAAATGGACGGGGTTGTGGCTACAGGGATTATAAGAAACATGAAAACAGAAGATTCTTATTATGAAAAGGTTCCGATTGTTGCCTTGACAGCAAATGCGGTAGCCGGGACAAGGGAAATGTTTCTGGAGAACGGCTTTAATGATTTTATGTCCAAGCCCATAGATACAATAATAATGAACTCCATCCTTGAAAAGTGGATTCCGAAAGAAAAACAAAAAGGTTCTGTACTGGAATCCATTATTACAAGCCCGGTAGAAAAGGAAGAGCTACCGGAAATAGATGGTGTTGATACGGAAAGGGGAATTTACCTTTGCGGCGGTACAAAAAAGCTCTATCTGGAAACCCTGGAAATTTTCTGCAGGGACACAGCCATAAAAATGGAAGAAATAAGAAATAGCCTTGAAAATAATGACATAGCTTCCTATACAATTCATATACATGCTCTTAAAAGTGCCTGCGCTAATATTGGAGCAGGATTCCTTTCCGAAGAAGCCAAAGAACTGGAATCTGCCGGTGACAATAATAATATGGATTATATAAACAGCAGAAACGATGAATACCTTGAAAAGCTGGATCTTTTTATATCAAAGGTATTAATTATGCTTGAAGAAACCAAAAAAGCATCGATGGAGAACAGGAAGGAAACGGATATAACAGAGATAAAACAGGAGCTGCTGGAGTTAAAATCTGCCATTCAAAACATGGACGCAGGAAAAATAAATAATATTACAGACAGACTTGGTTTATCATCTCCTCCTTCTGAAATCAATATGCAGATAGAAAGTATCTGTGACCATGTTCTTTTTTCTGAAATGGATAAGGCAGTTGAAATAATAGACAGTATTTTAGAAATCTGATTCCCGGAGAAAATTGAAAAGGTCATCCCTGTTTATCCCCCAGTTTCTGCCAAAATACTCCAGTGCGCCCGAAGAGATTTTCATGAATCTGTCAAAAATATCTTCCCCGGCAGGGAGCAGAAGAGGCAGAAGGGAAGAAAAATGATTGCGATTAACGATAATCTCCCAAAAACGTGCGAAATTTTTCAGCTTATCCATTTGCAATGCCGGCATAACACCGCTTTGAATAACCTCGTAGGGAGGCATGGGTGAATAGATCATTCCCATGGATTCGCCGCTTTTCAATATGGGAGTGCCGGGAAGCCCCTTTAAAATTCCTATTTGAATTTCCAGTCTTTTTTTCGTATTGGATGTTTGCGAATCAAGAATCTGTGAATTATCTTTATTTAAGGCCTGCCATAGGCGATCAAAACCCTTCCCAAAGGATTCCATATCTTCTCCGGGCAGTCCGGCAATTAAGTCTACATGCAGTATTGCATTGGTATTTTGTGCAAGAAATTCCAGATTTCCCAGCTCATCATCAATATTATATGAAGAAGATGAGCGTTTTATAAGCTTTCGCGTTTGGGGGTTTAATGTCTGAATTCCAATTTCCAGTCTTAGGGTACCTTTAGGGAAACGCATAATTGTTTCTTTTAGCTCCAATGGAAAGCAAAAAGGCAGCATTTCAAAATGCACACAGAAAGGATTATTTACAAACTTTTCGGACTCTATATGGGAAAGAAAAAAATTCATTATTTTTATTGCCCTGTCCGTATCATGGTTAAAGCAGCGATCCAGGAATTTAAAAGTCCGCCCTCCCCTTTCAAGAATTTTTTCCATTTCAGAAAGAAAGTCATCCAATGGAAATTCCCTTATTCCTTTAGTATGGGAACCATGGCAATACTCACAATTGTATGGACAGCCCCTTGATGCTTCCACATAAATATGTTTTTTTTGAAGATCCAATTCTGTATATAATCTGTATGGAAAAGAAAGATCGTTAAGATTCTCTTCTGTAGATGCAGATGCAGATGCATAAGCGGATGCATAAGCATCATTAATAAAAACAGGTTTTCCCGGTAAACACATGGCAGAACCCATGTCAGCTTCACCGGTTTTTTCCCCGGCAAATAAAACCTTTTGACAAAGATCCCTAAAGCTTTTTTCTCCCTCTCCCAATATTATATAATCTGCATAGAAAAATATTTCCGCCTCTTTCAAACCTGACAGCTCAGGCCCTCCCAGTACTATTACAGGTCTCTGTGCGGCATAATTATTCTCCTGCCATTTTTCATAAAGACATTTTAATAGCTCCAGAGTTGCAATATGGTTCCAGACAGAAACAGAGAGCCCAAGGATTTTTGGTTTGGATGCCAAAATAGGTTCCAGCTTTTCATTTATGGGCTGACGGAGTGCAAACTCCATTATTTCGCAATTCTCTTCCAGCTCTCCCAGGTTAGCCTTTAAAAGTCTTAAGGCAAGTGAAGGATGTATCCATTTTGCATTTATTACAGCAAGTAAAATATCAGGCATTATTGCCGAACATATTCCTGGTTCCTGTTTCCCATTCGGCTCTGGCTTCCATAACAAGCTTTTCTACTTCCTGCCAGTCATCGGCTCTGGGACCCGGTAAATCGCGGTTGGTGGAATTGGAAAAGACTATGGTTCTGCAGCCCTGCTCCCTAAGACGCCTTACATTGGAAGGAGAGTCATCGATATAAATATGTGCGCCAACCGCTCCCTTGTCGGCCATAAAACAAAGATCCCAGTAGGGAATGTCCCAGTTTTCCAGCCAGTCTATTGTCTGAATGCCGGAAGCCCTGTGGGAATATTTTAAAAAGAGACGGTGGGTAATAATTCTGATCCTGATTCCCCTGCCGGATAGTTTTCTTAAAACAGCAGGCGCATCCTTTATTGGTTCCATGTCTCCAAAAAGGTTTCGCTGCGTAACGGCAAAGCGGTGAAGCCTGTCATATCCGCCGTATTCGGCAAGTCCCCATTCTTCCAAACCATAGCTAACTTCGGTGGTAAGGGATTCCAGCGGTTTTGCAAGCCATTCGGCGGCAATCTTTCGCATGGAACCGTAAAAATCTCCTACCACCCCGTCAAGATCAACTCCAAAAATAAAACTGCTCTGATCCATTTTTTACCTCGTTAATAAAGCAGCCTGGAAATTAATACTGCCATGCTTCGCTCGGCAAGCCTGTAATGCGAAACATTTTCCAGAGCCATCTCCCTGCCGCTTTCCAGAATATCCATTGGAGAGGCAAGTCCGGTATCAATGGCACGAAGCCATTTTTTTCCGTCCAGGGGATCTGCTATCTTAAAATTAACTGCCTTGGGGCTGCCATTAAACATAATAAAAAAATCGTTATCGTCCCTGTCCGCAAGCACATCGGCTCTGCTGCCGTCCATTCTTAAAGCCAGACAGTGGCCTATTTCTTCCCAGTCCGGAAGTTCCCCCTTTTCATCAAACCAGCTAATGTCGGGAGTGGCATTATAATTCCCGTCCCTGCCTGTATAAAATTCAGGTCTCATAAAACCCGGATGCCTTCGCCTGAATGCAATAATCTCTTTTACAAAACGGAAAAGATCCTGGTTTTTGGACAATAATGACCAGTCATGCCAGGAAATTTCATTGTCCTGACAATAGGCATTATTGTTTCCATTCTGGCTCCTTCCCATTTCGTCCCCTCCCAGTAACATGGGAGTACCAAGAGATACCATAAGGGAAGTTATGAAATTTTTCATATGTCTTATTCTGAATAAATCCAGTTTTTTATCCGGACCTTCTATTCCATAATTGGAACTTAAATTATTGTCGTTCCCGTCCCTGCCTTCTTCTCCGTTTTCTGCATTATGTTTTTTTTCATATGTGAGGAGATCCTTTAAGGTAAAACCATCATGACTGGTAATAAAGTTAATGGAATGGAAGGGTTTCCTGCCGTCCCTTAAATAGAGGTCTGAACTGCCGGATAACCTTGTGGCAAGATGCCTTGTTTCCTTGCTGTCTCCCCTCCAGTAACGGCGAAGCTCGTCCCTGTATCTGTCATTCCATTCCGCCCAGCGGCCGCCGGGGAACCAGCCAACCTGATAAGCACCGCCGGCATCCCAGGCTTCGGCAATTATCTTTGTATTGCGCAATACGGGATCTTCCGCAATCTGACGCAATACAGGAGGGTTTTCCATCAGATGCCCGTTTTCATCCCTGCCAAGGATGGAACCCAGATCGAAACGGAACCCGTCCACATGCATTTCCAGAACCCAGTAACGAAGACAGTCAAGAATAAAACTAAGGACAACAGGATGATTGCAATTAACGGTATTTCCGCAGCCGGAATAATTTTTATAAAAACGCCTGTTCTGGGTCAGCATATAGTATATGGTATTGTCCCAGCCCCGGAAAGAAAAAGTAGGCCCCATTTCATTGCCTTCGCCTGTATGGTTAAAAACAATGTCCAGTATTACTTCTATACCTTCCTTGTGAAGCTCCCTGACCATTTCCTTAAATTCCCTTACCGCACCTCCCGGAGAATGATCACTTGCATAGGAAGATTTGGGTGCAAAAAATGCAACCGTGGAATAACCCCAGTAATTTACAAGCTTTTCTCCTGTAAGAGGATTTACATTGGAAAGCTCATTTTCATTAAATTCCTGCAAGGGAAGAAATTCCAGACTGGTAATTCCAAGATCCTTTAAATAAGGAATTTTTTCCAATACTCCCTTATAGGTACCCGGAGCAGAAACCTGTGAATTCGGATTGCGTGTTAAACCTTTAACATGGGTTTCGTACAATATGCTGAAACGCAGAGGATAGTTTAAAGGCTTGTCTCCCTGCCAGTCAAAATAATCATCTATTACAATGCATCTTGGCATGGAATAAAGATCGTCCTTATAGGAATATGAAAGATCTTTGGAAATGGAGTAAGGATCGTAAGCCAGACTTGCACGGAAATCCCAGCCGGAAATATCGGTAAGAGCCTTTGCATAGGGATCCAGGAGGGTTTTATGGGAATTGAACCTATATCCTTTTTCCGGTAAATAAGGTCCGTCCGCCCTGTATAAATAACAGGTATCAGCCTTTAAACCGGGAATAAAACAATGCCAAACATCGCCAGTTCTGTTTGTATGAATATCCAGCTTTATTTCTGTATAGAGGGATTCGCTCTCTGCAGATTCAAAAAGAATCAGGGTCACTCCTGTAGCATTGCGGGAAAAAACAGCAAAATTTACTCCTCTCTCGGAGAGGTTTGCACCCAAAGGCAGAGCCTTCCCGCTTTCTACGGTAAAATTACCGAAGGACATAAAAACATTCTAACATAGAACGGTAAAAACATCAATTTAACAATTTTATTGAAGATCATTGTACCATAAAAAAAATTTGTCCGATAATAGTAAGTAGTGAGAAAATTGATATTTTTGGTACTTTTTATGGTTATAATCCGGATACCATTCGGCTCCCTGAATCCGGCAGTCTTTGCACAGGATGTAAGTCAGAGCATACCTGATGCAGTCAGAAGGCCGGAAAGAGGAGAAGCTCCGCGTTATCCCATAGATATGGTAATTGGAAATCTGGGTCAGGGAAGTGCGTCATATGGTGCCTATATTTATGCAAGGAATATTCTTTCCAGTTTAACCGGAAGCAATGTATCGGCAATTGATTCGGTATTAAGCGGCCATGGTACATTAATTCGGGAGGAAATAGTCAGCCTTAGGCCCAGGAATTACCGCATTGGAGGCGGCAGGACAGAGAGCGATGGAAGTACTTCGTTCTTAATACGTTTATTGAGTCAGAACGAAAGCATTACAGGCGAATTATTTATTCGTCAAAACGAAAATAACGAATGGTTTATGGATGCAATAATTTTGGAGGAAAGAAGGTTAATTAGTGAAATCAGGGACAGTTTCCGTTATGATTTTAGCCCCTATGAAAGGTTTTATTAATTTACAGGCAGTAAGATGGCAACACCAATAAAGAGAATCGAAAAGGATTTTTATCTAAAATTACTCTTTGACGAACAGATCCCGCTTATTCTTAACAGGGATCAGATGCAATATACCCTTAGGGCGGAGAAACCGCCAAAAGAAGAAATTCAATTAAGAATAAACCGCCTTGTATACGATCTGGAAAACAGCGAAAAACTGGATCTTTTTTTCAAGTTCAGGGGACAGACGATAAGTTTTTCTGCGGAAATAATTTCCGTCAGAGAAAGAACAATTATAATTAAAGAACCGGAATTCCTTTATAAGAATCTTGACAGATCCTTTTCCAGGGTTTCCGCTCCTCCCGACCTTCAGGTAAAATTTTCCTTTACAAGCGACAGGTACTCTCTTTCCTATCCGAAAATAAATGAATACGAACCGGAGGAAGAAGAGGAAATTTTCAAATCTCTGGATCCAAGGGATTTAAGCGGTTTAATTAACCAGATGGAAGTTCTGATTAAACGTTTTGCAACCGGTTATAAAATTGTTGTTTTTAAGGACATTGTTCCTTACAGCATTGAAGAAAGGGTAATAACAGAAACGGGAAGATCCCTGTACATAAGATCTACATTAATGCCCCTTCCCTTTGAAGACCCCTATCCAAGAAAAAAACTCATTACCGAGGAAATGTTTAAAAATTTTTTGGTAGATTCAGATCAGGATTTTCCGAACGCAGATGCCGCCTACGAAAAATTTCTAAAACAAAAACATGACAGGGGAGTTTATTCGGATCTATGGATGCCGATTCTTTTTCAGGAATATGTAATCGGATATATAAGGGTATGGATAGACAAGGAAGGACTGCAGCTCTTCGATTACGGAGT
>Ga0099364_10001238_pt1 | contig 42627 bp, 36 predicted proteins | sample TergutTh196P3_FD_73070 | JGI IMG/M metagenome (GOLD analysis project Ga0099364, IMG submission 73070) | Microcerotermes parvus P3 segment gut microbial communities from Pointe-Noire, Republic of the Congo - Th196 P3 | ecosystem: Host-associated > Arthropoda: Insects > Digestive system > Gut ...
TACAAAGGTTATTCTATAGCAATAAGAACATAAGGTCAACTAAAAATACAAGTCTTTAGTGGAAATCAATTCTATTTTTTCGCAGCCAAATTTAAGTATAAGTTTCAAAAAATGGGCATTTTGAATCCTTTTTCTCCAAAAATTTATAATATCGGATATATTTTGTGTTTAAAAACCGATTTTAGTGAAGGACGACCTATCTCTTAGCTTGGTATTTTGCTGTAACCTGTACGTTCCCAGTAAAATTCACGATTGTTGTTAACGCCGAGGGTGTCACAGCGTTACCTCCTTCTGTTACCATCCAACCATCAAATTCATATCCGTTTGGAGGAGTGCTTGCCGTTACAGTAATGGGGTTCCCAGAATAGTATTTACCAGTCCAGTTTCCATAGGTTAAATCAGGGGTTACTGTATTAATTTTTACCGATGCGCCGTGTACGCCTGTTGTAGATATTGTAACGTCGTACAAATTACTGGCAGAAATGCCAATATCAGCTATGCCTGAATAACCGCCAAAATATGTTGGTAAATAATCGTTAACCATCGCGGGTCTTATGTTATTTAAATAACTTCTGACATCATCAAAACGAGCTTCAAAAGTACTAATAGATCCGCCCCATCTGAGATAATACTCGTTCATTAATGGTTTATATATAGTCTCATAATTACTTAATTTGGGCATAAAAGAATCGGGATGAAAGTTTACATTGTAAAGGTCCATCATAGTATTAACAAACTGTCTGCAAAAATCCTCATTTTCCAGCAACGCCATGAAAAGGAGATTTTGAGGACTATGACTATAAGTTCCGTTAAAGATTCTATCAAAGGCATCCCTATTGTCACTATCAACAAGTCTACCGCCATTACTAACACCCAAAGTAAGGTCTGTATCAAACATCTGCCAACGCCATTTAGTGTCGCCATAGGGATTGCCCTGCTCCGGGTTACGAGTTCTCCATAAGCGGTAATTGTTCATAGGCCAATCTGCATTGAAGATGTATATTTGCGCCGTATAATACTCTATAAAGTTTTCAATGTCAAAAACAGCGCAAAAAGCATCGTAGTTTGCCTGAATAGACATATCGTTGTTTCTCATATTTATCATTTGATTATAAAATATTAAATCCTCCGCTGTACCGTCGTCTAATTCACCGTTATCGTAAGAAATGACATTATTTCTGTTAACGCCGTATTTATACTCCGTATGGTTATCGCTGTACCTTTCCTGGAGGTTATAATATCCCCAGTATTCCCCATTCAAGTATACGAAACATGGTACAGAGGCTTGTGTTGTAAAACTGCGATCGCTAAGCATATCTTGTATAAACACGTCTAAAAAATTTATCCTTCCAGATACGGTTCCGCCACTTCTTAGCATAAAACTCTTAGTTATGTCGACTGGCGAACCATCAGCTTTAACTGCGCCCGGTATCAGTTCAAAACCGTGTTGAGCCATTCTAAAATTATTTATTCCTCCATATTCCCCCCTAAAGTACACATTTAAACTTTTTTGCCCATGCCCTCTTGACCATCCGCCTCGGACGCGGATTCCCACTCCGGTAGAGAGCGCCACATTTCTGTTGTTAACATCTCCTTCAAAAAGTTCAAGATACGCTTCACGCTCCCAGTCAAGTCCTCTCATATTGAAATTGTAATTAGGCCACCTATTACCCGGGTTTCCCCTTACCATGATGCCATATTGCTCATCTACCAAGCCAAGGGGATCTGTAACTAATGATATAATGCGGTGCTCCGCATAATTAGCCAAATTATCGCCAATGAAATACGTTTTGGTTAAAACAACGCTTTGTCTGCCTCTAGCATCCACCGTTATCGCGCGTATAACTGTAGCTTTTGGTACCCGATCATCATTTGGAATAAAAATACCCGGTACGCTTCCCCGGGGATCATCTGGAACCATGTAAAACTGTTCAGAATTTTCCGGCGTTGCTAAAATATTCGGCTGCCCATTACGATCCTGTACGGTAATGGGCGAACTGTACTGAAACACAAACCCATTCCCAACCTTCCCGGGCGAAGGAATACTCCCGTCTATCGAGTAGTAGATGGCGCTTTCCGGAGGCGCTGTTAATATAAGCTCAAACTGCTCGGCATAAAGCCCGCTGTCATGTGAAAAAGTAATAAGCTCTCTTGACATGCCGGCATTAGGGTTATTGTATGGATCTTCAACGGGCGGCTCTATACAGGAAACATATAAAAGATAGAAAGCGATCAATATGGAGCAAATAATTTTGTTAATCGAAATTAATTTTTCTTTCATGTAATTCTCCTAAAATATGTGTTCCCTTTCCGTCTCTCCAATGCGCCTACTGAACTGCCGGATCCGCCTGCGGCAGACCGGTTATGGGGTTCCATGCGCCCATCGTGGAATTTCTGGGCCAGAACTTGTACAATTCGGAATCCTGCATACCATTTCCGACATTAGTACCGCGGTAATCAACTTGAGTAAAATCAGCGCTGTTATTGTCAGTATCAGCTAACAATGTCCGGCGGGGGGCTTGCGGTCTGGATTGGCCGGCTCTGGCTGTTTCAAAACCTGTTGTGGTATTATTTCCAGCGCCGAGCATATCAATATAGTCTGCCTGCAAATCCGTATCACTAAAGGGATTTGCAACAGAAAGAGTTTGAGGCTGGTTACGCATTAGAGCTATTTTGAAAGTAGTGTTGCCAAGAACAAAAGGAGCTTCCTGATCAGCCGCTGGAAGAATTGCCCTGGGTGTAGAATTAGTGTTATCGGCGGCTGTCGGCGTATTGTCAACAATGAGGAAAGAGGCCTTTGCGGGGACTATGCCTTCCAGTTTTATTACATCAGTCCATTCAGCATCGCCGATATGAAGATAATAATTACCGGCAGTCAAGTCTATCGCTTCATTGGTATTGTTGTATAACTCCACCATGGATCTTGCAAAACCTCCGCCTCCGCCGTTGTCATTACCGTAAGTGTTGGCTTGCAGGATCATCAGCATCGATGTTCCGTCTGAAACAATAACCTGTATCGAATCTGACACGCTTTCTGTTATTCCGCTTCCGCTTACAGTGAGAGTCACTGTCGCAGTTCCCATCTCCGCCGCTGTTATTTCAAATGTGCTTTCATCACTTGAACCGCCGGTTATAACACCCTGTACCGACTCATCGCTGATTGCCCACGAGTAGGTTACATCTGTTCTCGCTTCCATCGGTGTAATATATGACGACAGCGTAAGAACGGCTTCTTTCATCAGTTCCAAATTGCCGGATGAAACTCCGGCTCCGTAAATTGTTACACTCGGAGTTGGTTCTGCAAATGGATCCCATGATCCTACGCTTGAATTTCTGGGTCTGCGCAATTCGAGCATTTGATTGGTCATTCTGTCATCATCAGCCGGCCGGTACTGCCTGTAGTCCAAAGATTCAAAATCGGCGCTATTATCATCGGTGTCGGTATCATCCACTCGGCGGACGGCTACGGATGCCGAGTTGCGGGCGGGCGCTGTCTCAAAGCCGAATATTAAATCTCTGACTTCGTACTCATTCGCAGAGCCGACCATGTCAATGTAGCCGGAAACCACTGTCCCGCTTCCGTCAGTATCAAAAGGGTTCTGCACTGTTAGTGCCGCTGTACTTTTTATAAGAGCAACTTTAAAAGCCCTTCTATTCAGAGATAAATCAGCATTATTAATGTCCCCTGAATTATCCGGTATTTGATAGCGTGCGCTGCTTGAAAGTTCGTGTTTGGCTCCCAGTATAAGAAATGAACTTTTTGCCGGAATTGTTCCGCTTAAAGCTATTCTTTCCCACGGATCGTCAGCGGTTACCTCAAGACTTTCAGTCCCATTAGCATAATACAGGCCGATTCCGTTTAAATTTATAGCCTCATTGGAGATGTTGTACAATTCCACGAAGGAATGTGATATGCCTTCGGGTGGGTTGTTACCCGCGTTGCCGTAAGCCTGCAGGATTATTAATTTTCCCCGAGGATTAGCCCCGCTATTAGGGTTAAAGTCGCATCCTGTCAGGATTATACAGGATAGCAGAACGGCAAAAACTGCCGTCATTGTAAAATTGATTTTTTTCATTTTGGTCTCCAAAAGATAATTTTCCTATGTACTGAAAATAAAAATACCAGCTACTTAATAACGAACGTTTAAATTAAGCAAAACAAAGAAAATAAATTTCTATGAAATGAATAGAAAACGTATTAAAACTTGAACATTTTGATGAATTTATGATATAATTGACAATTGACGAGTTGCTTAATATAAACGTTCATTTTTTTTAAGCATATGCATTTGAATATAACTTTAACCCTATACAAAAAGCCCTTGGGATAATAGAATGTACAAAAGATCAGCATATGGTTAAAAAATTCATCCTAATTCCGGACTCATTCAAGGGGACAATAAGCTCAGGTGAAGTGTGCTCCATTATGGAAAAATGCATACGGCGCTATTACCCAGAGGCGGGAATAATCTCAATTCCTGTGGCGGATGGCGGGGAAGGCAGTGTTGATTCCTTCCTTACTGCTATGGGAGGCGAAAAAATAAGGGTGCCCTGTAAAGGTCCCTACATGGAGGATATAAACAGCTTTTACGGGATTATTGACGGTGGGAAAACCGCCGTAATTGAAATGGCGGCTTGCGCGGGACTGCCTCTTGTCGGCGAAAAACTCCATCCGGGAAAGACAACCACTTACGGGGTTGGGGAACTCCTTGTTGACGCCTCAAGGAGGGGGTGTAACAAAATTATTGTAGGGCTTGGCGGAAGCGCAACAAACGATTTTGGCGCGGGAGCGGCAGCCGGCGCCGGGGTGCGTTTTTTTGATAAGGACGGCAGAGCATTTGTCCCTGTCGGAGAAACGCTGTCTCAGATTGCCAAAATTGATAAATCCAAACTCTGCGAAGAACTGCGCCAGACGGAAATAATCACCATGTGCGATATTGATAATCCGCTTTTCGGCGAAAATGGCGCGGCCTATGTTTTTGGACCGCAGAAAGGCGCGGATCCAAAAATGGCGGAATATCTGGACGGGCAGCTTAGGGCGGTGTCTGAAAAGGTTAGGAACGAATTTGGCGTTGATGTTTCAAGCCTTAAAGGCGCAGGTGCGGCCGGAGGTATGGGCGCAGGCATGGCGGCGTTTTTCGGTTCAAGTTTACAGATGGGGATTGAAGTCGTGCTGGACACTGTTGGGTTTGATCAGCTTGCACTCGATGCGAATTTGATTTTTACAGGAGAAGGAAAGATTGATTATCAAAGCCTGCACGGCAAAGTAATAACCGGAGTCGCCCGGCGTGCGAAAAAAATGGGAATACCGGTAATTGCGGTTGCAGGTCAAATTGATGACAATATCGAAGGCATTTATGATGAAGGAGTGAGTGCAATCTATTCCATCATGCGCTCTGCCCTGCCCTTTGATGAAGTAAAGCACCGATGCAAAGCCGATCTGGATATTGCGATGGATAATATTATACGGACTATTAGCCTTTAAATTTTTCCATAGCATCAATTAGCCGATATACGGCTGATGACGGATTGGCTGATTCCGGCAGAGACTTGGCTTTCCGGCTGGCAGTCATTCGGTTTTCCCAGAGAATTTGTTTTTGCCTGTTGGAAAATATTCCTTTTTTATAGTTTTCCCAATGAGCAATTTTTTGTAATTTTGATATGCAATTGGCTGTTGATATTTCAGCAAATTGATCAACATTATGAAGTAAAAACCATAATTCAATGCATGGATTACTGGAGATATTCACAGACTCTTTACAAGCGGCTATTCTATCAGAAATGCCTTCTATATCAAGATCATACATCATAAATGTCGAAATAACATCATGGCGGTCTAATTGTGTCGATTTAATATATTTTTTAATAGATTTAGGCGAAATATTAAGTCCTGTTATATGTGAAATTACTTTTACAGGAAGGCGGTATTGCTGTCTTAGAAAGTTGACATAGGCTTCTTCAGTCTCTCCTTCACAGAACACGAGGAAAACAGGTTTCATCTTTCGTTCAGTGCAAGGGTTTCGTTTTCTTTTCATATTATCTCAGAGGTACCAAGCAGTTTTTTCAGATTAACAACCGAACTATCTACATATGGGATTGCTTCAAAACGTCCCTGTAAATAGCCTTTTTCGGCATCCATGTTTTCCCGGAAATCTTTATGACAAAAAAGCGAATACACTTCTGTTGCTCCGTCAGATTTTTTGTTTGCAAAAAGGATTTGATCACGCCTGAATCGTTTTACATCTATCAAATTTGTATTGTGAGATGTAAAAATAAACTGAGACTTTGATGAAGCGTGAAACAAATCAATAACAAAATCTGCAAGCTTGGTGTGAAGACTTTGATCAAATTCATCAAGCATGAATATTTTTCCGTTTTGTATTACATCCAACAGTAAAAAAAGCATATTGAATAATTGAACCGTTCCTGTTGATTCTTCATTACCCATATCAAAGGTAGTTGTATGTGATAACGAATGTACTGTTTCAAAACGTAAAAAATCAACTTTTTGTCCTGGAGTAAAACCGGGTAATTGAAGTCCGGGCGGTAAAAGAGGCAGAGAGGCCTGTTCCTGAATAATATTTATATCTACAATATCGCTATCGCAAATTGAAAGCGCATGAAGAATTAAAGTTTTATATTGTTTAAATAACTGTACTGTCCACGGTTGACTTAGCGGAACAAAGCCGAGTAAAAAATCCTGCATAAAAAAACCATATAGCTTTTTGCATAATTCTCTGTCCATCTGGCTTGAGCGGCTTAAAAACAAACATTTCCTGCTGGTATTTGCCGCTACAATTGCAGGGCTTGGAATTATACCCTCAGAAAAACTGTATATATCCGTTTTATCAGGACCTTTGGACTCATCCCGTAAAAATATTTTGGCTTTTTTCCCTTTTGGGTAATAATGCAGGCTTTCTTTTATTATCTCACTTCTGGTTAGAGTAAAAGAATACTCATACTCTATACCATCACAATAAAAATTAATAAAAAATGAACTTGGGTTTTTTGACCAACCGTCAAATTTAAAGGGGGTAAAATTAAAAATAACACCCTCATTATGTTGATGTGATTCCAGAATAAGGCTGCAGCAAAAATTGATAGCCTTAATGATATTTGATTTTCCGGAGGCGTTTGCACCGAATAAACCAATACATTTTAGGATATGTTCCCCATTATATTTAATTATATTGTCTGCTAAAATCTGGGAAGCTTGAGTATTTATTCTTTCTGCCCGAAAGTCTAGAATTATTTCATCTTTTATCGAAAAAAAGTTTTTAATCCTTATTTCCAAAACCATACCAATTTCCCCTTGAAAGCCGTATTTTTGTAGCCTTTCTACAAAAATAACGCATTGATAAGGTTCTGTCAAGGGATTATGGAAAAAAATGTAAGAAAAACGATATACACTCTATTTACCCAAAAAAAAGCTGCCCGGGACTCACGGGCAGCTTTTTTTAACATAAAGAACAATCTATTCCAGTTTGAACTTTGAAACTTCTTTGACCAGTATGTTGATGTTTTCGCGGTTACTTTCGGTAAGTTCGTTGACCCTGTTTACTGCAACATTGATCTGATCCGCTCCTGACGCCATCTCATTCATGCCTCCGGTTATTTCCTGAGTCATCATTTCAAGGTTTTTGCTTTCCTGGATTACTTCTCTGGAACCTTCCAGCATTTCTTCCGAACCGCTTTTTACATGGCGTGTAATTTCGTTTACATTTGTTACGCCGTGGAGAAGCTGCTTGCTTCCGACGTCCTGCTCTTCCATTGCATTGCGGATATTTTCTTCCTGTTCTGCAACAACTTTAACGCCTGTATCAATTGCTTCGAATTTGCTAAGAACATTTTCTGTAGAACGGGTGATCTTGTCGATGGATTCCTTTATCTTCCGCAGGACGCTGCTGATGGTCTTGGACTGGTTGCTGGAATTTTCGGCAAGTTTGCGGATTTCATCCGCTACAACGGCAAAGCCTTTGCCTGCATCTCCTGCATGAGCCGCTTCAATCGCCGCGTTCATCGAGAGCAGATTTGTCTGGCTTGCAATGTTTTCCATCACCGAGTTGATTTCCAAAAGGCCTTCGGATTCTCTTGAAATCTCCTGAATGTCCGAAGAAACTTCAGAAAGACCTGTGCGTCCAACTTCGGATGCTTCCATTAGCTCTTTAACATTTGCCGCATTTTTAACCAATGTCTGGCTTACAGACTGGATGTTTGCCACCATTTCTTCGATTGCTGACGATGCCTGGGATATATTGGAGCTTTGATTTTCAACATGGTTGTTTAGATTGCCGATGTTGACTGTAATCTGCTCCATTGTGGCATTGGTTTCCGTAACGCTTGCGCTCTGGTTGATCATTCTGCTTTTGATGCTTTGGACATTTGCGGTGATTTCGTTGATCGCCGCGGCGGTCTCGGTCATATTGCTTGCAAGCTCGCTTCCAATGTCAAGAAGGACTACAGTTTGCTGCTTTATGCTTATGATCAGGTTTTTAATTTTTGATATTGTCAGATTAAAGTAATGCGCAAGATCGGTTATTTCGTCTTTGCCTTTTTCCGGGATTATTTTGGTTAAATCACCTTCGCCTTCGGAAATATCTTTGAGTGTTTCGGCTACTTTCACAATCGGCTTTGTAGTTGCGCTTAAAACAAAATATATTATAATCGCCGTCACAACAATGGCTATAATCGCCAGAATTACGGTAAAAGTGGTAAGTCCGTATACTTCACTTAAAACATAACTTTCTACAGTTCCTATTGTAACTGACCAGGTTTTATCAGAATCGCCAATCTGAAAGGGAACCATAACCAATTCCAGGTTTGAGTTCAAATTTGGATCATATATGTGATCTGAAAATTCCGTTCCTTCGCGGACTGCCCTAAATGCTACAGACTGCATTTGGCCGTACTCAAAATCCACATCGGGAAGCATTTTACCTATCCGCTCAGGCAGAAAGTGTGCAAGAATAAACCCGCTGTTCGAGTACATTATCATAAGAGATACTTCATCATTTTCTCTGATAACTCTTTCCAGTTCCTCCTGTATCAAGTTGGTATTCAACAGTACGCCGACACCTCCTACTACTTCATTTGTTCTTGCATTAATTATTGGAACCATCATCCTGAAAACATAAGTTTCTTCATTGCCGACAGTCATGGTAAAGGGATGTTCCACACGGTCATTCCTTGCATTTGGACCATTTAAAAAAGCCATGGCATCCGCTATGTCGTCGGATGTTCGGGCGACAATTTCGCCTGTTTCCATAGTGTAACTCATGGCGTACTGGCCGCCGGGACCTGAGCCAATTCTGTCAATATAGTTATTGTCCATACCGTCAACGGCATTTGGCTTCCATACCGTGTAGACCCGGATCATCTGTGTTTCATGAAGCAAAGTGGAACGAAGCATGGAATCAAAGCGGTCCCGCCTTTCTTCTACAGGTATATTTTCATAATCCGCCATTAAATTGGCAAGAGTACGAACTGCCCGCAGATATCCTTCTTCTCTGCCTTTCCAATATTCCGCCTCCAGTCTGGCAAAATTCCTGATACTTCTCATGCTCAAGCCCCTTGCAATAGTAGTGGCCTGGCTTAGCAGGATTATCGAAATACCGGCAACAACGACTGTCATTATTGCGATTACCATGATGCTTAGTTTGAATTTGATTTTCATATAATTCTCCTTTCAAAATAGCGCATAATACAAATATAAGCATTTCCCGAATAAAAGTTTAGTGATTTATTACTAATTTTTGGCTAAACAACCAGAGCAAAAAAATAGCCGCATAACTAACGTCATGCGGCCAAATCCCTCCCTCTGTATGCCTCAAGTTATCACATTCCTTATTTCGTCAATAAATTCATCCAAATTATTAAAACTCTTGTATACCGATGCAAACCGGATATAGGCTACTTTATCCAGAGCGCTAAGGCGCTCCAGCACAAGGTCCCCTATTATGGAACTGGAAATTTCCCGGCTGCCCTTGCTTTGAATTGCCGTTTCGTCTTCAATTTCGTTAATCATGTTTTCAATCTGCATTGCAGAGACCGGCCTTTTTTCAAGCGCCCTGACTACCCCGCGTTCCAGTTTATCGCGGTCAAAGGGTTCCCTTCTTGAGTCCTTTTTAACCACCATAAATTGTCTTTCGTCGATCTTTTCATAACTGGTAAACCGGTAGCTGCAGCTGATACACTCACGCCGCCTGCGCACGGCATCGCCGTTTGCCAAAGTGCGGGATTCAATTACTTTGTCCTCAATAGTGCCGCAATGGGGGCATCTCATATAGCGTTACCTTCAATATACCTACAGTACATATAGTACCATATATATAGCGTCTGTGTCAAGTGGGTACGCTATATTTGCGGCATTTTGCGGTATTTAGTGTCTGTCCAAAAAACCGGTTATTTTTTTGGACAGAACTTTTTTATCTGTTTAAACGGTTATTTTTTTGTTAGTGTATGATATAATAAAGCGGTCGGAGGAATTGATGAAAATTGGGATAAATACTTTTGCCTGCAACGGAGGCAAGTCCGGAGTTGGTATGTATTTAACCCAGCTTTTAAAACGCATAAAACCTTCTGATGCGCTTTTTGAACTTTTCGGCTGGGAATATGACAGGTACACATACAGTGATATAGCTCCTAACATGGAATTTATTCCTCAGTGTTCCATACACGGAAAAACTGTTAATTCACTTTGGCATATTTTTAAATATAAAGAGTTTGCTTCTCTAAGGAAATTCGACGCCTGTTTTTTTCCTGCCGCTCACAGGCATCTTCCGTTCAGATCGCCCTGCCCGACTATAGGTGTAGTTCACGATATGGCGGCCTATCTTGGCAATCGTGAAACAAGAACGCATATCGGCGCTATTCTGCGTATGATTATACCCGACTCGCTGCGCCATCTGGACAGGATTATTGCTGTAAGCCAATGGGTAAAGCAGGAACTTGTAGAGCGCGCGCGTGTAAAGGAAAACCGGATTACCGTCGTGCCTAACGGGATCGATCATGAAGCTTTTTATCCGCGCCACCGCAACGAAGAAAGCGTGCTGTTAATCCAGCCGTTCAGTTTCCGCCGCCCTTATGTGTTGTATGTATCACGCATCGATCATCCGGTAAAGAATCACATCCGCCTTATTCAGGCATTTGGTATTTTCAAGGAAAAAACAAAATTTCCCCACAGGCTTGTACTTGCAGGCGCAAACAGTAATGATGCGGCAATTGTAAAAGAAGCTGTTGACGCATCTCCCTGGCGAGGCGATATTTTCTTCACGGGTCATTTTCCGTTAAAGAGCCTGCCGGAACTTTATGCAGGCGCGGATTTTGTAGTTATACCTTCTATATATGAAGGGTTCGGCATGGGTGCGCTTGAGGCGATGGCATCGGGGGTTCCTGTCCTTTGCGCCCGTGCGGCATCCATCCCGGAAGTAGCCGAACATGCTGCGCTTTATTTCGATCCGTTCAATGCAGAGGATATGTCCGACCGCATGATAACGATAAGTACAGACAGAAATGTTTACAACGAATGTCGAACGCTGGGGCTTGAACGGGCAAAATTATATTCATGGGATCGCAGTGTTGAAAAAACACTTCAGATTATTTATGAAACTTCAGGACGTTAGTTTATTTTATGATTGATTCTGAAAAGCAAAAAATAACCGGTTTTCTCCATCTTGCAGGCGATTTCCTTGGTTCAGGATACCGCAGCGAATTTCAGGAACAGATTCCTGTAAATACAGCGCCTGCAGAGTCCGCAGAGCAGCTTCAGATAACGGAAACAGAAAATCCTAAAGAAGACCAAAATCAGGACGCCGGTGTTTTTCACACGCCGATATCCGAAGCGGATTCACTTGAGTTAATCGCATCACAAGTCAATGACTGCAGGAATTGCCGGCTCGGCAGCAGCCGTTTGAATACAGCCCCCGGAGAGGGCGTTCTTTCACCGCTTGTCATGGTTATCGGCGAAGGACCCGGACGGGAAGAAGATGAACAGGGGCGCCCTTTTGTCGGACGTGCGGGGCAGCTTTTGGACAAGATGCTTTCTTCAATCAACCTTTCGCGGAATACCAATTGTTTTATTGCGAATATAGTCAAGTGCAGGCCTCCCAACAACCGCGATCCTCAACCTGAGGAAACTTCCGCCTGCGCTCATTTTCTTAACCGGCAGATAATTCTTTTAAAGCCAAAATTCATTCTTGTCGCAGGGCGCATTGCAGCTCAAACCCTGCTGAAAACATCCGAGCCAATTGGAAAATTACGCGGCAGGTTTAAGGATTTTTATTTGGATAACTTAAAAATTCCCTTAATTGTAACATATCATCCTGCGGCTCTTTTACGCTATGAAGAATACAAACGGCCTGCGTGGGAAGATTTAAAACTCTTACGTTTAAAAATTGATGAATCAGGAGACAGTTGATTGCCGGTTTTTTTTGATCTTGTTTTTGACATTCCGGCCGATCAGAGCTTCACCTACATGATCGACGACAAGGGCGAGGCATGTGTGGGTAAACGTGCGATGGTTCCATTTGGAAGAAGGGATTGTCTTGGTTACATTATCGCGCAGCGTGAACACCCGCCGGAAGGCGTAAAAAGCGAAGCTGTTAAAAAAATCCGCCGTGTTGTGGATGCACAGGAGCTGTTCGATTTAAAAGACATCGAGCTTGCCCGCTGGATGGCAGGCTTTTATATTTGTTCCACAGGGCAGGCAATTTCTACTATGATTCCTTCAGGCAGAAGAATGATCGTCCCTTCCCTGCCGGAAAACAATGAAGATTTGCCTTCTCTTTCAATTTCCGACGAACAAGCCGCTGCGTTGGATGCCATTACTTCTCCGCTCCCGGCTCCTGATTCTCCGCCAATGTTCTATTTGTACGGCATTACAGGCTCCGGCAAGACAGAAGTTTTTATACGCGCAGCCCAATTTATGCTGAATGCCGGAAAATCCGTTATCTATCTTGTGCCGGAAATATCGCTTACTCATCAGACTGCCCTTATGATTGGCAGGAGATTTGGCTCTCAGGCGGCAACCTTACATTCAGGGATGAGCCCTTCTGCACGTCTTGCAGAGTGGATAAGGATTCGAAGCGGCGGCGCTCCGATTGTTGTAGGGCCCCGCAGTGCGGTATTTGCCCCGGTGCCGAACCTTGGCCTTATTGTTATAGATGAAGAACACGACGGCTCGTATAAATCGGGCAATACCCCGCGTTACCATGCCAGGCAGATCGCCCTCCGCCGCCTTTCACAGGAAGGCGCGCGGATTGTCATGGGGTCGGCGACTCCTTCTGCAGAAGCATGGAAACTGATGGGAGAAGGAAGCATAAGGCGGCTCGATCTTTCCCGCCGTCTTTCCGGCGGAGGAATGCCCGAAATAAAGGCCGTAAGTCTTGCAAAGACCGAGGGCTGCCTTACAAAAGAACTTAAAGAAGAAATCCGCATAACCCATGAGATGGGAAGGCAGACAATTCTTTTTATGAACCGGCGCGGGTTTGCACATTTTTACCAATGCCCCCAGTGCAGTTGGGAACAAGCCTGCAAACGCTGTTCTGTTTCGCTCACCTGGCATAAGAGCAGGGGGCGATGCATTTGCCACTACTGCGGCTACTCAGAACCGCCGCCGTCTGCCTGCCCGGAGTGCGGATGTGTGGAAGCAGGTTACCGCGGCTTTGGCACGGAAATGATCGAAGAAGAAGTCCGCCGTTCTTTTCCCAATTTGCGTATAAGCCGCATTGACGCAGATACAGCAGGTAAAAAGGGAAAACTGATAGAGAATAATCTGGAAGATACTCTTAAACGATTTAAAATTGGGTTAATTGATATATTACTGGGCACGCAAATGGTCGCAAAGGGATTGAATTTTCCAGGCGTACGCCTTGTGGGAGTTGTATATGCCGACACCGGGCTTCACCTACCTGACTTCCGCGCTGCAGAACGGACATTTTCTTTGATTGTTCAGGTTGCAGGCCGCGCAGGACGGTATTTTCCCGACAGCAAGGTAATTGTACAAACTCTCAGGCTGGAAGATCCTGTCATTAAAATGTCCTGCGCCCTTGATGTACAGGGGTTTTTCAGCGCCGAATTAAAACAGCGCAAGATTTTGAACTTCCCTCCGTACTCACGCTTGATCCGTTTTGTAATCCGCGCAAAGGATGTAAAACGTGCAGAGACTGCGATAAGACGGCTGGCTTCTATCATGATACCGCTGATTCCCAAAGACGCAAGTTTGCTGGGTCCTGCAGAGTGTCCAATCGGCATAATCAACGAAAATCACCGCCGCCATTTGATCCTTCGCAGTCCGTCAATGAATGTAATTCATTCTATTGCGCGGCATGTTGTCAAAGAATATGAAAAAGGGAAAGATGCCGGAACTTATCTGGAAATTGACGTTGATCCTGTAAGTATGCTGTAATGTTATTACTGTAATTATCAGGAGAGAAATATTAGTATGAAAATTTTATTTCATTGTTGCTGCGCGCCTTGTTCAATCTACGGTATAAAATACTTTCGCAGCAGGAATCTTAAACCGCATCTTTTCTGGTACAACCCATATATCTACCCTCATAGCGAATTTGCATCCCGCCTCGACTGCCTTAAAGAACATGCTGATAACGAAAAGTTAAATCTTACAGTTATTGATGAGTATGATTATTCTACATTCAACTCCATAGAAAAAGAAGAACGCTGCGTTAAATGTTATTCATTGCGTCTTGAAAAAACTGCATCCACCGCAGCCCGGGAAGGGTTTACTGCCTTTACTACAAGTTTACTAATCAGCCCATATCAAGATCATGAGGCGATCTTGAGTATTTGCAGGGAAGCTGCGGCAAGATATTCGGTAGAATTTTTTTACAAGGATTTTCGCCCTTACTTTAGGGAAAGTCAATCCGCCGCAAGAGCCGGAGGAATGTATATGCAGAAATATTGCGGCTGTGTTTACAGTAGGAAGGAACGTTTTTCCAAATTATGATTAAACCTATCTTTGAAAGGCTTGCCCTGCTTACAGGCAGTGTCGGGCTGGAAAAACTGGCTGCCTCAAGTGTACATATATTCGGCGCAGGCGGCGTTGGCAGTTGGGCTGCCGAAGCCCTTGTCCGCTGCGGAATAGGAAAAATCGACATTATAGATAATGATCTTGTCTGCGCATCAAATATTAACAGGCAGTTGGAAGCGACTACACTTACTCTGGGATTACCAAAGGCAGAAACATTAAAAGAACGGCTTTTGGAAATTAACCCTGACTGTAAGATTACGGCATGGAATAAACTTTTCTGCCGCGATACAGCAGGCGTTTTCGGCATTGAAAGTACAGATTATGTAATTGATGCAATTGATACAGTTACTCATAAACTCGACTTGATCGAATATGCCGCCGGTACAGGCGTTACTCTTTTTTCTTCCATGGGTATGGCGCAGAAACTGGATCCATCAAAAATCAAAGTTTCTTCGATCCTGAAAACACACGGCTGCCCTCTTGCGCGTGTTGTGCGGCAGGGGCTTCGCAAACGAAATTTTACAGGGGATTTTACAGTTGTGTATTCAGACGAAAATATTCCGCGTGCAGAAAATTCGCGTATTAATGGAAGTGCAGTTACTGTTACTGCAAGCGCAGGTTTTATGCTTGCAAGTCTGGTTTTACGCGATATACTGGGGGTATCATGAGCAGAAGATTGTTAAAGAAAATACCGCCAGGCGAACAGGTAAAAAGACTTGTTACAAAATCTGTAATGGACCGCTCTTTAATAAAAGAAGGCGACAGAATCCTTATTGCAGTTTCGGGAGGCAAGGATTCAAGCGTGCTTTCATGGGCATTATCTGCAATAAGGCCGGCGGTAAAAGTAAGCTACGAACTTGCAGGTCTTCATATAAGTACGGACTTCTGCTCCTGTTGTAAAAAATCAATATTAATTAAAAAACTTGAGGAATGGGGCATCCCCTTTACCGACCTTTTTGTACCTGTAATTGGCAGGCTTAAAGAAGGTGAAAAAATGAATTGCTATTGGTGTTCTACCCAAAGGCGGACGGAACTTATAAAATATGCGGTAGAAAACGGCTTTAACAAGATAGCGCTCGGCCATCATCTGGATGATATAATCGAAACATTTTTTATGAATCTCTGTTCCAAAGGTACATTGCTTACAATGCCAATTCTTTTAAAATACCGAAAATTCCCTGTAAGCCTAATCCGCCCGCTTGCCCTGATTGAAGAAAAACAGATCATTGAATGTGCCGCAGAACAAGATATCCTTAAAAATACCTGCACCTGCCCCTACGGGCAAAATTCCAGCCGCCGCGATTTCAGGAACCGCATCGCTTCCTTTGTCGGAAAAGATTCAGGAGATATAAAAAGACGAATCCTTAAAGCGCTGAGTACGGGAAAGATTGACTACTTAGTTGATGATGAACCGTTTAACAGTTCTGCAATAATTTCAAGCCCCTGATCTATTTCGCTGTCGAGTATGGTATACGGCGGCAGCAGGCGTATTGTATTTGCCCCGCCTGATAAAATAAGAAGACCAAAATGGTTCTTTGCAAGATCGGCTCTTGCTATAGCGGCTTCCAATACCGGCCATGAGTTGGCTTCGATATCAAAGCCAATCATAAGCCCGAGACCTCGAACGTCTTTTATGCCGGGAATTTCCTTTAGTTTTGATAAAATTAATTCGCCCTTCCGCGCATTTTCTGCAAGAAATTCAGGATCATTTACAGTCTTTAACACAACAAGCCCCGCTGCGGCGGCAACCGGATTTCCTCCAAATGTACTTCCGTGATCTCCCACGGTAAAGACAGCGCTGGTTTTTTCTCCTGCAAGTACTGCTCCTGCAGGAATACCCCCTGCAATACCTTTTGCAAGGGTTACAATATCCGCCTGTATTGGATTACCTAAAGCATCCTTATAATGTTCAAGAGCAAGAAAAGTTCCTGTTCTGCCCATACCGCACTGGATCTCATCAAACATCAGCAGGATATCTCTTTCGGCGCATAATTTTGCTGCAGCCGCAATAAACTCCTGTGTTTGGGGGACTATCCCGCTTTCACCCTGCACAGCTTCAATTAAAAGCCCTGCAACGGCTTTTCCGTCAAGCGCATTGTCAAGAGCATTAATGTCTCCTCCGGGAATATGCACAAAACCCTGAGTAAAGGGGCCAAAATCTTTATGAAATTTATCCTGTCCTGTTGCAGAAAGAGTTGTAATCGTCCTTCCGTGGAAACTACCTTTAAGTGTTACAATTGTATGCCTTCCCGGCCCGTATTTTAAAAGTGAATATTTTCTGGCAATTTTACAAGCCCCTTCGTTTGCTTCCGCTCCCGAATTTGCAAGAAATACTTTTTTCATTCCCGCAGGCGCACATGCTTCTACAAGTTTTTCTGCAAAACCGGCGCTTGCATCACTTTGATAATAATTGCACACATGAAAATACTTGGACGCTTGTTCGGTAACAGCGCGCACCAATGGCGGATAATTATGCCCAAGCAGGTTTACGGCAATTCCCGAACCAAAATCAAGATACTTTTTACCGTTAATGTCAAACAACCATGACCCTTCGCCATGCGTAAATGTAACCGGCAGCCTGTTATATGTATTTAAAAAAACGCTGTTCATAAAATCTCCCTTTTTTTCATTTCTAATTACCAATTGCCATTGCGGCATAAATATCGCCTGCCCGGTCGTATGCTTCCTGTGCATCTGCCTGTCTTCCGGCCTTTGTCAGGACATCGCCCATTGCACGCCAGCTTGCGGCAAGCCCCCAGGAATTCTCTACGCGCCGATCCAAGGCCATTGATGTTTCCAATGCACTCAGCGCGCCTGTTAAGTCCCCTGACAAGGATCTTACCGATGCAATAGAGTACCAGTCATACGAAGCATTTTCAAGATACCCGTCTCTGTTGTGTATTTCCAGACTGCGCTGAAAGGCCGTTTCGGCTTCGCTGTAATTACCCATTGCGCGTAATGCAAGACCTCTTACCTGCCAGGAAAATGCAATGTAAAGCCTGTCTGCTCTTACATTTGCACTTTCTCTGACGACTGTATCTAATACAACCTGCGCGCTTTCCTTCCCTGAAATAAGATTTCCCCTTGCATAATAAATTCTGCACATGGACAACAACTCGCCGCTGCCTGTTCTTGCAGCGTTGGAAATTGCCTGATCCCATTCTTCAAACGCCTGTTCGCTTAAGTCAAGCGAAAAAAGAACATTACCGCGCGAAAGACATACACGTGTAATCAGCGAAAAATCATCCGCCATAACTGCGTATCGTTTGGCTTCTGTCAGCAGCATAAGCGCAAGCTCGAAATTGCCTTTTGCAGATTCGGTATTTCCGGAGACCAGCGCGCTTTCTGCCTGATCACGAAGAGTATAAACATCCAGGGGATTTCTTGGCGATGACGAGCAGGAAACAGATAATATTAAAATACAGGTAACTAAAACTGCCAAAACTTTGTTATTTTTTTTCATTCTCATCTCCTGTTAAAAATCCAGATTTCTGGGATTCGCCCCGCCGGGACCTGCTTCTTTTCTTTCCGGTACGCCGCCGCGCAGCAGGGGGTTATTCGCAAGAGCGACAAGCACATCCTGCGCGTTCTTTAAAGTTACATTAAGTTCACTGATAAGAACGCCAATCTGCGGAAGCTGAGCTGGAATAAATTCTGTTGTTTTATCCAAATTATCAATGATACCCGCAAGTGATGCGATTAAATCAATTATATTTGTGAACAACGGCCCCTCTCCGTCAAGGGCAGACATCACAGTTCCCGAAGGATCTGCAAGCTGATCTGTCATCGTCTGAATATTCTGAATAATGGGATTAAATTGATCTATAATAGGATTGATTTGCCCTATAATGGGGTTGATTTGTTCAAAAATCAGGTTAACCTGCTCCAGAATTGGGTTAATCTCATCCGTCAAACCGCCAATTCCGGTAAGTCCTGCCGTTGTTTCCTCCAGATTAAGAAGTATCTGCCCTAAAGTAATGTTTCTTGCCCCTTCAGAACCGGCAAGGGCTACATCTACACTGTTAAGTATGGATGTTACCTGATCCAGAATAATTGCAAGGCTGTCCGAAGAGTCAGACACTGTGGCAAGTCCCGATGCAAACACAGATATTGCTTCCGGCGAATTTCTTTCGGGAATCAGACTTCCTTCAGGAAGCAATTCCTCTCCAAGTCCCGGATGTAAAATGAACGAACTTCCCAAACCCAGAGGTATTATATTAATCTCCACCAACGATCCCTGCCTGACCCTGCTTCCATGTTCGTCAAATATTGAAAACCTTATTTCGACTCTGTCATTCTCCGCAAGAGAAATATTTTTAACATAACCAATTGTAAAACCCTTGTATTGAATCGGCATATTTACAGATAACCCCGATGCAGACGGAAAGTATGTTCTGTACTGAATATCAGTCATAAACCATCTTTGGCTTCTTCCAAGCAGAAAGATAACAGCAATTAAAACAACAAGCCCAAGCAGAACAAGTGTCCCGACAATTTTATCAGCGAACCGAATTGTAAACTTCATAACAACCCCAATGTAGTATATCGAACATGAAACTATGTTTCATGACAACCTCAACCTTGTGCGGCTGAATAGCCGCACATTTATATCGAACATGAAACCAGGTTTCATGCCTCTATCCCTATCTTTAAAAAATCTCTTTCCAAGAGTTCATTCATGATATTATCCTTAGGCGCTTCATGCGAAACTTTACCCTCTGCAATTATTATAACGTGATCTGCAAGGTCTAAAATAAGCCTCATAACATGACTGACAAAAATAATTGTAAATCCGCTTTTTTGTTTTTCTTTTACTATGTTAATCAGTCTTTTTGCCCCGTTTTCGTCCAGAGATTCCGTCCATTCATCTAAAAATAAAAGAGACGGCTTGCATAACAACGCCCGCGCAAAGGCAATTAATTTTTGCTCGCCCATGGAAAGCCGCGACGGCCTTATTTCCAAATCCCTTTTGTAACCGACTTCGTTGGTTACTTCTTTTATTCGGGTAAAACGCTCCTTTTTAGTCATCTTGGGAAAATGTATACGCAAAGGCAGATCCAGAATTTGATATATATTTTGATTAGCCCAAAGAGCAGAATCCTGAAAAACAAATGCCGTTTCCCTGCGGAATTCAAGATTCTCTGCACGGTTCATATACGCAAGATTTTCTTCCTTATATAAAACTTCTCCGTCATCCGGCACCAATAACCCTGCAGAAAGTTTTAATACAGTGCTTTTTCCCCCGCCGGAAGGCCCCACAATCGCAGTCGTTCTTCCTTTTGAATAACCAAGGTTAACATCTGTAAGCACCTTCCCATGCTGCGCAGAGAAATTCACTTTTTTTAACTCAATTATTTTTTCCATCACAATGCAACATAGTAAAGAGCCGAAAGAAGGACATTAACCACAATGCAAAGCACAAAAGCTCCGCCTACTGCCTTTAATCCGGCGACAGGCACTTCCGTACTTGCCCGTTCAACAGAAAACCCTTGAATTACAGCAACAACAGAAATTATCGCGCCGAATACAATACTTTTAATAATGGATAACAGAATATCCTGTATAAGCAAATGCTGAAGCAAACTCGAAAAATAATGCTCTATCGGTGTAGAACTAAAAAATTGAGTAACAAGAAAAGAACCTCCAAGCCCAAAAATAGAAAAATAAATATTCAGGAAAAGAAGCGAAATTGTTACGCCGAGAAAACGGGGAACTGCAAGATGTTCAATAGGATCGACCCCTACTGAAATGTAGGCTTCAACTTCATGAGAAACAACCATACCGGCAATTTCCGTTGCAATGGCAGTAGCTGAACGGGCAATTACAATAAAAGCCGTTAAAAGCGGCCCTAACTCTCTTGTAATAATTATAATAAGAAGCGAATAAATTAACTGTTCCTGGTTTAACATTGTCAAAACCGGAACACCGATTATATTTACGGCGGCTCCTATTGCCAATGCAAGAAGAGTCGAAATACCCAAGGCATGAACAAATGTAAACAGAATTTGCATGATCAGGATTCTGAACGAAACTTTGACGTGCCGGACAAAATACCCTACACCCATTAGCGTCCTTGCCAAAAACCCCAGATTATAAAAAGCTTTTTTTACTGGTAATATAGGATTCCACATTCTGCCCAGATTATACACTTTTTTCAGAAAAAATGGTATATTAGTTTAGGGTATTTTTATTGACTTTTTTTTTAATATCTGTTAATAGTAATTGTACGGGGCCATTAGCTCAGTTGGTTAGAGCAGAAGACTCATAATCTTTTGGTCCGAGGTTCAAGTCCTCGATGGCCCAATGATCAACGCGGTTTTCCTTGCAGACTTGATCGAAAGTAAATTGCCGGACGAGGCAATTCTGGACATCTCAGGCGGCGGCAAGGTACTTATAGTAAGCGACCTTCACATGGGCTGGGGTTCAAGGGACGACTTGAACACTAACGGCCGGATGCTTATCTGCCTGTTGGAAAACTACTATTTCGTAAACGGCTGGCATTTAATCTTAAACGGTGACATTGAAGAGCTTCAGAAGTATTCTCTCGATAAAATACATGAAAAATGGGGCGATCTTTACAGGGTTTTCAGCCTTTTTGCAAATGAAAAGCGCCTCCATAAGATAGCAGGCAACCATGATGAATTGCTCCTTTTAAAAAACAATTCTTCATACCCCTACCCTATTTACCAGGCAGTCAGAATTGAAACAGGCATTGTTCCGGCTTATGTATACCACGGCCACCAACTGTCAAATATCTACGCAAGGTACAACGGTTTGATGGGCATGGTAGTACGCTATTTTTTAAAACCTTTCCGTATTAAAAATATATCAGCCTCCCGTAATCCGTACAGAAGGTTTCATGTCGAAAAAATGGCGTATGCTTATTCATTAAAAAACCACTGTCTTTCAATTATTGGGCACACCCACCGGCCCCTCTTTGAATCATTAGGCCGTTTTGATTACATTAAATTCGAAATTGAACGCCTCTGCCGCGATTATCCTGCCTCAGTTGGTGAAAAAAAATCTCAAATAGAAAACGAAGTAACAGCCCTTATAAATGAATTATCCAAACTAAAACGAAAAGAACGCCGCGATGTCCTCCGTCAAAGCCTTTACGGGGACGAATTTCCCGTCCCATGCCTTTTTAACTCGGGCTGTGTGCTTGGCAAAAAAGGCATAAATGCCATAGAAATGACAAAAGATCATATAGCCCTGATCTACTGGTTCGAAGAAGGAAAAAGCAACAAATTCATAACCCGGGGAGGGTACGAAATTGAAGCAATGCCCGGCGGCCCGTACAGGCGCACAGTACTGAATCAAAGTAAAATGGACTATGTCTATGCCAGGATAAAACTACTGGGATCATGATCATTTGACTTTAAAACCGGAATTTTGCAATTGCGGCTATTTTACCGATAATCAGAATATGAACGCTCTTTTTATTTTATATGGAGGACGCCTTACGCCTCATGCTTTTGAAGCGGTTTTTAATGGAAAAAACTCCGTTACCCTTGCAGTTGAACAGGCAAAAAAATTCCCGGGAACAGGAAAAATCGTATTGCTTGCTTCTTACGGGGATTTTTCATTTTTAAATGGGGTTCAAGTCGAACAGAGAGATAACTGGACAAAACGCACATTGCTTGAAAGGATATCCGAATTGCAGGCTGGTTTTGACTTTGCCTATTTTGCCTTCGCCGACTGCCCGTTTCTTGATCCCGTTCTCGGCGGCAATGTTGCAGGGAGGCATACCCGTTATTCGGCAGAATATTCGTATGCAGACGGGTGGCCGTATGGACTTGCCTCGGAAACGCTTTCGCCGGGGACAGCGGGAATTTTATCCAAAATTACCGGTGATGATGACGGAAAAATTGAACGCGATATTCTATTTTCTGTTATTCAGAAAGACATAAATAACTTTGATATAGAAGCTGAAATTTCATCTGTTGACCTTCGCTGCCGCAGAATTAATCTTTGTGCAGACTCCAAAAGGAACCTCCTGCTATTAAAAAATTTTTTTAACGCCGCAGGGGGGAAAATTCCTTCCGCAAATGAAGTTGAAAAAATAGTAATCGAAAAACCGGAAATCCTACGCACCCTGCCAAGTTTTTTTCCTGTTCAGGTTTATGGCGGCTGCCCGCAGAAATGCCTGCTTTGCCCATATCCGTTAATCACAGATTCGGCAGGCCGCAGGGATTTTATGGACTGCGGGAAATTTGAAACGCTGCTGGATAATATTGCCGCCTTTTGCGGTGATGCTGTAATCGATCTTTCACTTTGGGGAGAATTGAGCCTTCACCCGGACAAATTAAAACTGATTGAAGCCGTTGTTTCCCGAAGCGAACTTGCACTTGTTATAGAAACCACAGGCATCGGCTGGAAAATTGACGAACTTGAAAAATGCGCGAACATTGCAGGCAATGCAATTGCCAGCAATGCAATTGCAAGTAATGATATTGCACGTAATGAAGGCTTAAGGAAAAATCCCCTTCCGGCAATTTCTTGGATTGTATCCCTTGATACACTCGATCAGCAAAAATACGCCAGGCTTCACGGGCAGGGATTTGCCGAAGCGGAAAACTGTGCAAAAAAACTACTTTCGCTGTTTCCTGCAGATAGTTATGTGCAAGCTGTCCGTGTCAAAGGTTCAGAAGATGACACGGAAAAATTCTACAGATACTGGAAAGAAAATGCTCCTAACAGTGAAAAGAACATCATCATTCAAAAATACGATTGTTTTTGCGGAAAACTGGAAAAAATGCAAGGCTCTGACATTTCTCCCGTAACACGGGACCCCTGCTGGCATATAATGCGCGATCTTCCCGTTTTAATTGACGGCACGGTACCCCTTTGCAGGGAAGATCTGGAAAACACCCGAGTTCTTGGGAATGTTTTTACAGATTCACTTGAAACTATTTGGAATAATGGCTTTTTATATTATAAGGAGCATACATTAAAAAATTATTCAGGGTTGTGCGTAGAGTGCGATGAATACTATACCTACAATTTTTAATGAAAAAATCACGCCGTACACTGCAGTAGGCGGCAAAGAACGCATTGCCTCTACGGGTATTTCCGCCGTAGTTATTAACCGGCAGGGATTTCCACGCAGAACGTTTTTCTCTGATCTTGAAAAAACCGGTTTTGATAATATTATCTCTATTGAATCCTGTACGCCTCATTATGATATTGAAGATCTATCCGGGCGTTTTCCTTTTGTGCGATTTATCCTGCCGGAAAACAATATTAATCTTGGCGAACAGATCAATTTAGCCGCTTCAGAAGTTGACAGCCCGCTCTTTTTTATCCTGCGAAATGACATGAAAATAATCGCAGGAGGAACAGCAAGAAGAATGGCGGAACGTTTGGTTATCAACGCAAAAGAAACTGAGGATAATTCAATACTCTCCAGCGAAAGAGGAACGGGCTTTAAAAGACTTTGCACTGTTCCGGTTATTATGAATTCCAACTACGAAATACTTCCGTCCCTTACAGCTCCAATGACACATAAAAGAAAAATACGCACTGTTTACTTAGAACCTCATACAGAAGGCGATTTAAGTTTATTTCCCTTTGACGGAATTGGAATCTATGACAGGCAAAGGTTCATTCACATGGGCGGTTTTGATACAACGCTGCAAAACCCTCTTTGGCAATTATTGGATTTTGGCTTTCGCTCGCACCTTTGGGGTGAAGAAATTTCGCTGAATCTCCAGTTAAGGCTCATCTTTGACGGAGCGCTGCCTGCAGCAAATTATACAGTGGAAGATAATTACAGGCGTTTCTATTTAAAAAACCTTGCCCCTGTTTTCCGCAGCGATTATGCACACCTTCCGCTCTACCGTTTTTTTTCCTATTTTGGAAAATCCGGAGAAGATTTAATAACCGCATGGAAACAGTTTAAAGAAACAAGGAGATGGGTCGCCGTCAACAAATATAGATGGAGATACAGCGCTCATAATGTAACAGACAAATGGGACGTTACGCGTTTTACAAACGATCAGAACTAAGGAATAAAATGACAGGTATTGTCCTTCAGTCGCGCCTTGATTCAACAAGGCTTCCCGAAAAAGCCCTTCTCCCGCTTGATGGAAAACCGCTTGTCTTTCGCGTAATGGAAGCGTTAAACCACATTCCGGCGGATATAAGAATTTTGGCATGCCCGGAAGATTCTCTTTCTGCTTTTTCTCCGCCGGCGCAGGAAGCGGGTTTTCATATTTTTTCCGGGTCTAAGGACGATGTTCTTGAACGTTACTGTCAGGTTATCCGTAAATATTCACTAAGCCGCGTGATTAGAGCGACGGGCGATAATCCATTTGTCTTTGCCGATTCTGCGGAAAAAATAAACGCAGAATCGATTGAACTAAAAGCTGATTATGCCGGTTTTCTTGAGATTCCCTACGGCGCAGGAGTTGAGTGTATTTGCGCTTCTTCACTCCTTAAGGCTGCAAGTGAAGCATCATCTTCATACGACAGGGAGCATGTCAGCCCGTACCTTTACAATAACCCCGGAATCTTTAAAATTCACCGCCCAAAGTGGATCTTAAATGAACATGACATTCCAACCTGTAAAACATCAGGATTGGAATTAAATACAGGCGAAATCAGGCTTACTGTCGATACTTACGAGGATTATATGCAGGCGGTTCTTCTGTATGATTCATTAAAGAATGAAAAATTTCGTTATAACAGTGATATAATCATACGAAAATATTTGGAGATTTTAAATGGAAGACAGTAAAATTCTTGTTGTTCCTGCCTCTGAGAGCGGGCAAGGCGGGGGGCATATAGCAAGATGCGTTAATCTTGTTGGAAATCTTCGCATGTTAGGCCGCAATGCATGGCTGCACCTTCCGCAGTTTCGCACTGAGCTGAAAGCTTTGGTTAATGAAGAATTTTTGACAACAGACCCGGAAAATAACATAAAATACATTATACTTGATCGTTTTAAAACACCTGCGGATGAACTTGCACACTGGAAAAAGATCGCTCCCGTGGTTGGGATTGATGAAGGCGGTTCCTGCCGCGATGATTTTGATTTTCTTATTGATATGCTTGTCCCAAAAAAACTGGCAAAACCTGCTGCAAATATTTATTCACCTGCTTTATTGAACACAGCAAAAAATATGGATAAAAAGAGAACAAAGATTCATACAGAAGCGGGCGGATATTCTGAAAAAAAAATAAAAATATTAATCAGTTTTGGACATGAAGACCGTGCAGGACTTGGTTTAAAATCTGCTAAAACACTTTCATCATTGACAAACCTTGCCGGTATTAACCTCCCGCCGCAAATAAAAAGCCGCAATTTTGATATTACATTACTATGCGGAGGGCTTTCTTCCTTAAAAGCCAACGAATTACCTAATGTTCGTGTGCTTGAAACAATTACCGGGCTTGCGGATCATCTTTGTGAATATGATCTTGTTATAACCCATTATGGAATTACCGCTTATGAATCGCTGTTTGCCGGAATTCCTGTTGTGCTGCTTTCGCCCACTGCCTATCATGCAAAACTTGCCAAAGCCGCAGGTTTTTACCACATTCGGCATTTTCGTAAGCATCTTTGCAAGCATCTTTGCAAGCATCTTCGCAGACATGTTCGCAAATTGAGCATCGAAAAAGTTGCCCTTCATTACAAAAAATCTGTCATAAAACAAATTACCTGCGGTGATTATCTGCAATCACAATCACTTGCGGAATTATGCGGAAGCTTCTCTATTTCAGCTAACCGCTGTTGTCCTGTATGCAAAACAAATTCACCCAAGCGCAGCACAGCCCGGTTTAACGACCGCACATACCGAAGGTGTCCTAAGTGCGGCATTATCTATATGGACAGAATAAATCCTGCCCCTATTGAATATGAAAAAGAATATTTTTTTGAATCATATAAAAAACAATACGGTAAAACATATTTGGAAGATTTTGAAAATATTAAAGAAGCCGGAATGCGGCGCGTTAAAATAATAAAAAAGCTTATATGTAAGAATTCTCAAAATCAATCGCTTTTAGACATTGGCTGCGCATACGGGCCGTTCCTTTCTGCAGCAAAAGAGCAAGGGTTCATCCCAACAGGAATAGAGCCGGCGGAAGATGCCGCCCTTTATGTGCAGCAGAAACTTGGATTTCCTGTAATACACGCAGTATTCCCGCCGGACACTTCTGGTTTTACTTCGCCTTTCGATGTAATAACCCTATGGTATGTAATAGAGCACTTTAAAGACTGCGCGTCTGTGTTAGCTGAAATAAAAAAAATTCTTAAACCGGGCGGTATACTTGCCTTTTCCACTCCATCATACTCAGGAATCAGCGGAAGGAAAAATTTAAAAACATTCCTTTTAAACAGCCCCGCCGATCATTATACAGTGTGGTCGCCAGATATGGTAAAAAAAGCCCTTATATTTGCAGGTTTTAAAGTAAAAAAAATAGTAACAGCAGGCCATCACCCTGAGCGCTTTCCCATTTTTGGAAAATTTGCAGATAAAAAAAACATTTTATATCGTTTTTTATTATTGGTCAGCAGAATTTTTAGTTTAGGCGATACCTTTGAAGTCTTTGCTCAACTAAAGGAGGACATATCATGAAGGAAATAATAATTATCCTTGGCGCAGGCGTTATGCAGGGGCCTGCAATAGAAATTGCAAAAGAACTTGGCTTTTACACCATCGCCGTTGACGGAAGCAAAGAAGCGCCAAATATTTCTATGGCAGACCAATTTGAACAAATCGATCTTAAAGACAAGGAAGGGATCGAAACTTTTGCCCAGACCCTGCAAACCAAAAGCAGCAGATTGGGAATAGTAACTGCCGGAACAGATTTTTCCGCAAGTGTCGCATGGGTTGCGGAAAAACTGGAATTACCGGGCATTCCCTACGAAGCTGCGCTTAACGCATCGGATAAATCAAGAATGCGTGAATGTTTTAAAAAAGCTTCTTTGCCTTCGCCGGAATTTTATACTATCACTGCAAAAGATAATTTTTACGAAAGCTCTCTTAAATTCCCTGTAGTGATAAAACCTGTTGACAACATGGGAAGCCGCGGCTGCCGCCGTGTTGATTCAATCGAAGAATTTCCGCAGGCTGCAAAGGCTGCGATAGATTTTTCACGTTCAGGGCGTGCAATTGTTGAAAATTTTATGGACGGCCCGGAATTTTCTGTAGATGCAATTTGCTGTCATGGAGAAATAACAATCTGCGGGCTTGCGGACAGGCATATTTTTTTCCCGCCGTATTTTATAGAGATGGGACACACAATGCCCGCAGTTATTTCTGAAGAAAATCAAACTGCAATGCTGGACACATTTTGCAAAGGTATTCATGCGCTTGGACTTGCAGGGGAAAAAAACATAGGAGCGGCAAAGGGCGATATAAAACTTACTTCCCGCGGCCCTATGATTGGCGAAATAGCAGCCCGGCTTTCGGGCGGTTACATGTCCGGCTGGACATATCCGTATTCATCCGGCGTGCAGCCAATCAGAGCGGCAATCCTTGCGGCAATGGGACGAAAGCCCGATAATCTTGTTCCAATAAAAAAATTCACATGTGCAGAAAGGGCATTCATCTCCATTCCGGGTACTGTAAAACAAATACTGAATACAGAAAATGCAAAGAATATCCCGAATGTAAAAGACCTGTTCCTTCGTATTAAAAAAGGAGATAAAGTAACATTCCCGGAAAACAATGTAACAAAATGCGGAAATATTCTGGCCGCGGCAGAAACAAGAGAAGAAGCAATAAACGCCGGCGAAACAGCGGCAAAAACGATTTTAATACACCTTGATCCTGCAGATGACGAAACCGGCAAATTCCTTTTTTTTTCCCCGGACAAAAAAGACGCCGAACCAAAAGTTCGAAAGGAGCAAAGAGAAAACTTATTTCCGCCGGATGCGTTTAGGCTCAACGATGAGCTTTATTCAGAATTATTCAGGCTTCCTGAAACTTTCATTGGGCGGGCGGTAAAATGCGAAGAGCCCCCATCTGCGCCTGCGAAGCATGGTTCGATGTATCTTTGTGCAAAAAAACTCCGGCTAATCCCCTTCCCTGCTTTTACTTCATCGGGGCTTCGGGATTATATGGGGAGAACTGCAGGCGAAACCCTTGATGCCGTCCGCCGGTTGACGGGGCTGGAAATTCCTGTAATTGATCAGGAGGAAACAACCCTGCAAAGTACAGGTGAAAATGCCGACAATCAAATAAGGCTGGGAAGATCTTTTTGGGCCGCTCTTATCCGCGGGTCTTATCAGGGAGCAGTCTACTATATTGAGAATTTGGGAAAATAATGAAAAGCTCAAGCTTCCGTACAATAATCTTTTTTGCTCTGTTATTTATTCCCTGTTATTTGATGCCTGCACTTACACTGGATGAAGTAGTAAATTCTCTTCAACCTATCGTTCCAAATGAGACAGTTCAATTCCGCTGGGATCCATTATTCCGCGAGGGTGTTTTTTACTTAGGCGATCACTATGGAACTTTTTCAACTGCATCAAGGCAGGGGCAGCCGGGCTATTTAATTTTTAATAATCAGGAAGTCTTCAGCGTTCCCCTCCCTTATAACGACAGCGGAAGACTTGTTTTTCCAGATACATTCGCATCTGTCTTACGTGATACTTTTACACGCCTGCATGAAAATGACCTTTCACGGTTCCGTATCGCGGCAATAATAATCGATCCCGGACACGGCGGAAGAGATCCGGGTACCGTCGGAACTTTAACAGCTAATGGCAGAACCACAACATTCTACGAAAAAGACATCGTTTTAAGCGTCGCCCTCTCTTTAAGAGACCGGCTTATCCATACATATTCCGACAAGCAAATCCTAATGACTCGTGATACTGATGTTTATGTCTCGCTTGAACAACGTTCGGATATGGCTAATGCGGTCGCTATAAAAGAAAACGAAGCTGTTATTTTTATATCTATTCATGTAAATTGGGGTGCAAACCCAAACGCCCGCGGCTATGAAGTCTGGCATATTACATCAGGCCACCGGCGTTCTCTTTTGGATCCTTCAATGTACGATTATTCATCTGATATCATAGCGATTTTAAATGCAATGCTTGAAGAAGAATTTACAACGGAAAGCATTCTTCTTGCCGATTCAATTCTTCAGGGTTTTAACCAGGTTTTCGGAAATTCCCTCCCCTCACGCGGCCGTAAGGCAAACGACTGGTTTGTGGTAAGAAACAGCAGGATGCCTGCCGTACTTGTGGAACTTGGCTTTGTCTCAAACAGGCAGGACGCCGAATTGATGACAAACGAAGAGGGCTTGCAAAGATTTACAGATTCACTATATAATGGGATAGTAAATTTCATTGGTATATTTGAACGTTAATGGGTAAATTTTTTATTACAATTTTTAGAGGCATTGGGAATTTTTTTTCCTCTGCGATTTGCCGCCGGCTCCTCTTTATTGGCATTCTTGCTGCTGTGGCGGTGGTGAATTTCTTTAATCTTGGACTTGCAAGAAGAACTTTTGTGTTTTATACTGTAGATGACGGGAGTATGGTCGTAGAAGATCGTATGCTTAAACATTCATCGTCAAGGGAAGATGATATTATAAGATATACGGAAGAAGTGCTTCTTGGACCGGCTTCCCCGGATTTACTGCCTCTTTTCCCGAGGGAAACAAGGCTTGGTTCCCTATTATTCAGGGATGGTGTGGTTTATGTCGACTTTACGCAAGGCGCGGTATTACCGCCGGCGGGAGGAAAGAGTACTTTCGACAGTTTCCGCATCTATTATTCCGGAATTTTAAGGAATTTTCCGTATGTTAAAGATATACGGTTTTTCGTGGAAGGCACTGCCGCATTTGCCGATGTTTTATGGCAGGAAGTCATTCAGGGTGATTTTTCCTTTTTTAATTAATTAAGGGAAAATCTTTTAAATTAGTGAATTTAATGTTTTGCCGTTGACAAAACATTTGAAATTCTATAAAATTAAGTTGAATAGATTTTGAAGGAAATGAATTTTTTTAAAGGAGCTTTGCATGAAAAAGATGCTCATTCTTGTCGTTATTGCTATGTTGGCGGTTCCGTTGTTTGCCGAAGAAGGCGTTCTGATCGACTTCTCGCTGCTTACTGCGGATATTACTGTTGGGGATAGTGATGTACCAAACGAAAACCAGCGAACATTAATGGATTTTAGCCAGACAGCAGGCCGCAGTTTTGCCGATCGTTATGGTGATGTAATGAAAACATCCCTTGCGATTCTGAACTGGGAAGTGGTACTGGCTTCTTCATCCAGGACTGTGACCAACATGTCCTTAAGCTTTACCAGAGAAGCCCAGTCAAGGCAATATGGTACTGTAATGGGCGTTAGGGTTCACTTTCCAGTAGAACCCTTCAACTCATGGGCGTTGATTAAGCCGCCTTTCGATATTCCGGCTTATGAAAACTCAGAGGTTGATGCTGACGGTAATATAACCCGTATTGAAAGCGACGGTATAACATCGATCAGAAGCCGCTTTGAGGCTCAGGAAGACGAAGATGCCGCTTACGGCGTAATCAAAAATGTCGGCGTTATAAGAGAAGTAAAAGTAACTGTTTACGGTCTTAATTTCCCCCACAGCCTTTCAACCATTTTAGTTGACGGCCAGGGTAATGAAAGAACAATCTTCATGGGTTACCTTAACTTTGATGAATGGAATGAACTTATCTGGAGAAATCCGGCTTATCAGCAGGAAGTACGCAACCGCGATATCAGGCTTTATCCTCTGTACCCGTATTCAACTCCATTTGTTAAGTTCGGCGGATTCCTTATTCAGCGCGATGCTTCCAGACCCGGCGGCGACTTTGTAACTTACTTTAAAGATGTAAGCATCATTTACGACCTCGCAGTGCTTGATACAAACCGCGATATTAACGATGAAGCCATCTGGAGTATCATCCAAACACGCGAAGAAGCCCGTAAAGTTTGGGAAATGGAACGCTTTGGACAGAATCAGGTTCAGCGCTATCTTGAACAACAGAGACTTGCAACAGAAACACCTTTTACTGATCCTTCACGCAGAGATCAATAAAGTTGTCTCTCTAAATGCTTAGGAGAGAGCTGCCTGAAAACATTGTTTTCGGGCAGCTTTTTTTTAGGTGAAAATTATAAACATGAGCTTTTAAATGGAAAATAATTTAAGTGTTAATGAAAACAATTCTACTCCTGTTCAGGATTCACTAAGAGATGAATTTGAATCTTATACAGAAACCAGACAATTAATTGTCAATGAACTTAAAGGTCGGGTGGAAAGCGTTCTTGCCGCTCTTGATTCTACGCCTGTAGTCAGCGGCAGGATAAAGAATTTTACAAGTTATTTTTCCAAATATATCCGCCTTTTAAAGACAGGGCAGGTAAAACCCCTTATTACAGACCTTATGGGAATACGAGTAATATGCCCCTTTATTGAAGATTTACAAGCTGCAGAAAATATTATAAATAAAAATTTCGATATAACAGAACGCGATGTAAAAGGCCATTATACTTTTAAGGAATTCGGCTATGAATCAACGCATCTTCTAATCAGAATACCCCAGGCAATAATTGACAAGCATGGGTGTCCCGGTACAGATATAGCTGAAATTCAGATACGCACCATCCTGCAGGATGCATGGGCGGAAGTTGAACATGAACTTGTTTACAAAGCTGAGTTTTCTCCATTTGACGAGCCGATGAAACGAAAACTGGCTGCAGTAAATGCAAACCTTTCCCTGGCGGACATAATATTTCAGGAAATCAGAAGTTACCAGAGAAAATACAGTATAGAACTTGGCAAAAGGCGTAACAGTTTCTTTCAAAAAATTGAAGAGGAGACAGATGATTTACTTTTTAAATCAGAACAGGCGCCGCCCATTGTTCCGGGAGTAGTCATAGACAATATAAATATAGTAGATTACGAAAATTATTCCATTGACGACCTTTTGGTAAGCGCCCTTACAGCCCACAATCAGAACCGGTTTAACGATGCAATTTCTCGATATTCAAAAATCCTTGAACTAAACCCGGATATAATGATCTGTTCCATAATATACAAACACCGCGGAATGGCTTATTTTGCCTGTTCAAAATACGAAGACGCAATCGGCGATTTTAGTAAAGCTCTGGAACTTGACGATAAATCTTACAAGGCCGCATATTACCGCGGTGTAGTTCAAGCCGTATGTAAACATTATTCTGAGGCAATTGACGATTATACCTTATCTTTAACGATAAACCCGTATCAGAGCTTCTGTCTTTTCAGGCGCAGCCAGGCATACTACCACATAGGCGATTATCCTGCCGCCCTCTCCGATTGTGAAAATTCGCTTTACCTGGAACCAAAAAACAAATCGGCGGCAAAATTTAAAGAACTGCTTCTTGACAAACTGCGGTTGTAATTATTTGTAGAATTTTGTATAATGAGTTACTGGTCGAGTAGCTCAGTGGATAGAGCATCTGCCTTCTAAGCAGATGGTCGCAGGTTCGATTCCTGCCTCGATCATTGCAAGTGAAAAAAGAGCAAAAGAAAAGAGAAGAAGGGCTACCTCCTTCTCTTTTCTTTTTTAATTTTTCTTTCTTCTTTTGTCAGAGGCTGATCATCGTAAGAACCATCGCAAAGAGAGCGACGGTTTCTGCAATACCAACAACTGCAATGTACTGTGCAAAGCCCTTGCCTGTTTCAGCCTGTGCATCAGCGGCGGCGGCTCCTGCCTTTCCCTGTATAATGGCGGAAAATGCAATTGCAAGCCCGGAAGCAATGCCAAATCCAAAATAAAGCAAGGCATTCTGCGGATTTGCCGCTGCGGCTGCGCTCATCTGACCCATTAAGATAAAGCCGTAAAAGGTCTGGGTTAATGGTGCGCCCGCAAAAGCCAGCAGCATCATTGGAGCCGGTTTATTTGAAAGATAACACTTTTTCCATGCTCCGATTGTCGCAAGCCCCGCATAACCAATACCAAAGCCGGATCCAATAGCCGATATACCCATTACCAAACCGGCTCCTAATAATCCCCAATTAATCATTTTCAATCCTCCTGCATACGCACATTTAATTTATTTTCTCTGACACACTTATGTATTCAGATCATTTACAACCTTTTTTGCAAATGGTTTATAGGCCGTTCCCGACCATGATAATCCCACATGCCCTGAAAATTCCAATGTATTCAGCCTTACCCCGTGAACAAGTACCGAAAGTACATTAAGTACTACATTGATGCCGTGTCCAAGTACCAAAATAAGAATTCCCGCAAAAACTAAAAACCCTCCAAGCAGCGGACCTGCCATAGTGTATACCGTTAAAGCTATCGAAGCCCCTGCAAGCCCTACAGCCCATAACCTGATATAAGACATAATATCGGAAAACACATTTGCAAGCCCAAGGACAACTGTAATTATATTCTTAAAACTGGATAATATTGACTGTCCAAGATGCCCTTCGTAATAGGCAAAAACAAAGCTTAGGAAAAATCCGCCCGCAAGAAGATAAAGAGAAACAGGAAGCAAAGGAATCTCGCGGGTATCGTTGCTTACAACAAGGAATAAAACCAGATTGTACATACCGCACAACATGCCGATACTGCCAATTTCCGCGAGGAACCTTGGCGACCTTATATGAATTATCATTCCCTTGATGTGCGCTATTGTTAAATGCAGCAACCCAAGAGAAAAACATAAAATCTGAATATTCTGCGTTACAATAGCTTCATCTGTTTTTGCTGTAGAAAGAAGTGAAAAAGAAATATCCCTTAAAAACTGCGGAAGTACTTCGACAGGCATTCCCAGCCATGAACAGGCCATTACTCCCCAGATTGTGTTGCACACTCCAAGCAGCAAAAGAATTTGCAGGGCTTGAGGAACTCCTTTCTTTGCTGTTTTAACAATGCCGATTAATGCGATAAGCGTAAAAAGAATTCCGTATACAGCATCGCCAAAGATCATGCTGAAAAAGATACAGAAGAAAATCAGGAACCATGATGAAATATCGACTTCGCGGTAACCGGGTACAATTCCAAGAAAACCGGTTATCGGATTTAAAAGGCTTACAAATTTGTTGTTTTTTAGTTTTGTCGGAACTGCCTCATCCGTTTCTTCCGGATCTGCCGCAGACAGACCCCAGCCGTTATCCCTTACAACTGCCTTTAAACGCCCCACATCTTCACTGGGCACATAGCCTGTTAACCATGAAAGCCCATGCTCATTGGGAATGTGTTCTATCTTTTCCATATCTGCTATTGCATTTTCAAATTCTATTTCTTCTTCGACTTTAAACATTTCTTTGGTTAAAGCCGGCAGCCTGCCTGCAAAGCTTTTCAATTTATCTTCGACTTCATCAAGATCATATTTATTTTTTTCCGCTTCCTGTAAAAGAACCGAAAGAGGTTTTTCCGGAAGTTGAAATGAAGCATTACCTTGTATTTTTTTTCCAAATACAATAAGAAGCACCAGACTCTTATCTTCCTTCACTTTAACGTATTGGATATCTTCATCAATTTTTGAAAAATCATCAGGCGATATTTCATAAAGCGAAACAGGGATTCCATAAGAAGAAATTTCATTTAATGATTCAGGATCAAAGTCTCCCCACTTTTCGATTCGGTTTATTTCAAGGCTTAATAATAAGGCCTGCTCTTTTATTTTTTGCCGTTCTTCATCAATATCTAAAATTAAGTCGGGCAAATATGGTCTTGCATTTGCCCTTACAGCGCTTAGTGAAAACGGTTCATTATCTTCAGTGCCAAATACATCACCTACACGCCTGCCCCTATAAAGCCCGATGGGTTTCTGACGGCGTTCTATAAGTTCCTGTTCATCTATGTTTGTATTTTCGGAGCCTGCAGAAGGTCTTGCCTGATTTTTTTCTTTCGGCAGTTTGAATTCCCGTATAAGCCCGATTGCCTGCTCTACTTTAGCTTTCCGTTTTTGAGCGTTTGAATTTGTATCTACAGGTGTTTTTCTTTCAATATGAACCACTCCAAGTTCGCGCAGGGTTTTTAAGGCTTCTTCATGCGATTTATCCTGTACTACAAGACAGACTTTTTTCATTGGTACAATCATGCCGCCCTCCCCTTCTTTCGCTTAAACCGTGTTATCATTTTGCCGCCCTTTCCAGTCCGCTTTTTGCGATTTTACCGCGCACAACGGCGGAAGTCTGCTGATCCCCAAGGAAAACCTGTATCTTTTTAATATTTAAACTGGTCTCGGGGATTTTAACTTTTTCAAAGAGATTTACGCGCTGTGTTGTTGTGCGCAGTTCGCGTTCAAGCCTTTTTCGCTGCTCCTGCACAACCTGCGCTTCCAAATCCAAAAGGAGATCCTGTTTCATGCTTTCTACGGCATAATCAAGCCAAAGGGGATTTCGCGCAAGATCATATTGGGCAATGCTGAATTCCGCGCCTTCAAAAATAGGAATGGAAACACCTGCCACATTTCCAAGTCTGGTTTTTATATTTACAATTGTTAATATATCCTTTGTAAAAAAACCTGTCTCGCCGAATATGGCAATCCATTCTTTAAAATATTTTTCAAGATTTTTTCTTGCATCCTGCAGTTCTTTTAAACGAAGATCGGTAAGGCGGATTTCACCCTGAAGCTGTTGTTTTTTTAACATCAGGGTTGGAAGGTAGCGCTGATACCTTTTAAGGGAATCTTTTTGTTTTTTCAGCTCATTCTTGGTGAGCCTGATTTTTGCCATTGTTAATTCCTGTCAGTCTTAGGCCAAAATTTGGAAATAAGCTCTGTCCGCAGTCCGGTTTCTTCGCGTTCGAAGCAATCGGAAAGAATTTCCCAGCCCAGATCAAGCGCTTTTTCCAGAGGAATATTTACCGAAAGATCCATCATCCTTGTTTCAAACTGCTGTCCATATTTTAAAAGTTTATCGTCCCATTGCGTCATTAAAAAGCCCATCGCCTTTTTTTCCAGCGTGTCGCGGAATGCCGAATACAGTTTGATCATGCCGTCCATAAGAGCGCGGTGGTCTTCGCGGGTTTTTCCGTTAACCTGCTGCTTTAGGCGCGAAAGCGAACCAAACGGTTCGATGCGGCCGTTTTTAAGGTAGTACTGCCCTTCTGTAATGTACCCTGTGTTGTCAGGCACCGGGTGCGTTACATCGTCGCCGGGCATTGTGGTAACGCCAAGGACTGTAATTGAACCTGCGGTTTCAAAGTCTACTGCTTTTTCATAGCGGCTTGCAAGCTGGCTGTAAAGATCGCCCGGGTAGCCGCGGTTGCTTGGAACCTGTTCCTGAATAATCGAGATTTCCTTCATTGCATCTGCAAAGTTGGTCATGTCGGTAAGGAGGACAAGAACATCCTTTTTTTGAAGCGCGAATTGTTCTGCAACAGCAAGGGACATATCCGGTATCATGAGGCATTCGACTGTCGGGTCGCTTGCGGTGTGTATAAACATAACAGTTCTCGCCAAAGCTCCGCCGTTTTCAAGCGTATCTTTAAAATTGAGGTAATCGTCGTATTTAAGCCCCATCCCTCCAAGGATGATTACATCGACTTCCGCCTGCATTGCAATTCTTGCAAGCAGTTCGTTGTACGGCTCACCTGAAACCGAAAATATCGGGAGCTTTTGCGATACAACCAATGTGTTAAAAAGATCGATCATCGGGATACCCGTGCGGATCATTTTACGCGGGATAATACGTTGGGCAGGATTAACCGAAGGACCGCCGATTGGTATCATATTTTCTGTTAACAAGGGGCCGTTGTCGCGGGGTTTTCCTGAGCCGGAAAAAACACGCCCAAGCAGATTTTCTGAATACGACACCTGCATTTGGCGGCCTAAAAAGCGTACGGTGTCGCCTGTAGAAATTCCGCGCCCGCCTGCAAAAACCTGTAATGATACAATGTCGTCCTGCAGTTTATTTACTTCGGCTAACGATGTGCCGAATACGGTATCAACTTCTGCAAGGTCTCCGTAACGGACGCCGTCCGCCTTGACGGTAATAACGCTTCCGGTTATTGATTCAATTTTGCTATATACCTTATTCATGGTTTACGTCCTGGACAATAAATTTTTCTGCGGCCTTATCAAGACCCTGAGACATCTCTTTCACCATACTTTCAATATCTTTTTCCAATTCATTAAAACGTTCGGTCTTCCATTGGGAGCCGTTGTAATCAAGGAATTTTTGCCGTAGTTTGTTGAACCAGACGCGGGCTTCGTCTTTATCGGGGAAATTAAACCCGGAAGCAAGCACAACCAACAGTTTGTTAAAAACATAAATTTGGCGCTCAGGTTTTACCGCCGCATCGACAGGGTCGAACGAATTCTGCTGGAAATAGACCGAGTCGATTAACTCGCCTTTAAGATAAATGATATAGTCATCAAGGCTTGTTCCTTCTTCGCCTACGACTTTCATCATCTGTTCAACTTCCGAGCCGTGGCGCATAAAGCCGTGCGCATAGCCGACTTTTTCGCTGTCGATAATGCCCTTATACTTTGACCATGATTCCAGAGGATGAATTGCGGGGTATTTGCGCGCATCTGATCTTTCGCGGGAAAGCCCGTGGAATGCGCCGACAACTTTTAACGTTGCCTGCGTTACGGGCTCTTCAAAGTTACCGCCTGCCGGGCTTACAGTTCCGCCGATTGTGATGGAGCCGAGGCTTCCGTCCCGCAGGCGCACAATGCCTGCCCTTTCGTAGAAGCTTGCGATTGTCGATTCCATGTAGGCGGGGAATGCTTCTTCTCCGGGGATTTCTTCAAGACGCCCGGACATTTCACGCATTGCCTGCGCCCAGCGGCTTGTTGAATCTGCAAGCAGCAGAACATGCAGCCCCATCTGCCTGTAATATTCCGCCAATGTTACCGCTGTATAAACCGAAGCTTCACGCGCGGCAACGGGCATTGAAGATGTATTACAAATTATGATTGTCCGTTCCATTAGTGAACGGCCGGTTCTTTCGTCTTTTAATTCGGGGAATTCTTTTAGAGTTTCTACAACTTCACCCGCGCGTTCACCGCAGGCTGCAACAATTACAATGTCAACATCCGCAAAACGGCTGGTAATCTGCTGTAAAACTGTCTTTCCTGCGCCGAAGGGGCCGGGTATGCAGTAGGTTCCGCCGCGGGCTACGGGGTAGAATGTGTCGATAAGGCGGACGCGGGTTACCATTGGGTCTACGGGTTTTAACCTTTCTTCATAGCAATCTACAGCGCGCTTTACAGGCCATCTAAAGCTGAAAGTAACAGGTATTTTTTCGCCCTTTTCTCCGGTTAATTCGGCTATTGTATCGCGTAGTTTGTATGCACCTTCGGGTTTTATTGAAGAAACAGTGTAACTGCCGTAAAGGTTAAACGGAACCATTATACGGTGGGTAAACGAACCTTCGGGAACAGTGCCAAGCGTATCTGCGCGTTCAACTACATCGCCAATTTTTACTGAAGGCGTAAACTGCCATTCGACATTATCCGGCAAAGGATCAAGATAAACGCCTCTTTCAAGGAAGAAGCCTGCGGCTTCAGCCAATTGAGGCAATGGGTTTTGCAGACCGTCGTAGACCTGTCCAAGAAGACCCGGACCTACCTCGACAGACAACATATCTCCCGTATATTCAACTTCATCGCCGACTGTAATTCCTTTTGTGATTTCAAAAACCTGCAGCTGACTTATTTCGCCGCGAATCCTGATTACTTCGCTTTTAAGCATTGTTCCGGCAATCTTCACAAAACCAACTTCATTCATGGAAACAATTCCGTCAAAACGGACGCTTACCATGTTGCCGTTAACCGCTGTTACCTTTCCTTTTGTTCCTGTCATTTAGACGCTCCCGGGGAATTAAACCCGCTATTTTGATAATTTTCTATAATTTCATTGTATAGGGTTTTATATTCAGCAAACCCTGCATCAGTATTAAACATTTGTCTTCGCTCTAGCAGCAATAGTTTTAAATAATAAGCATATACATTCATTTGGTCAAAATAATTGCTCCCAACAAATCCTACAATTGCATTCCATCTTGCCCTGTCAATAACGAGTTCTGCATCTACTGGGGAAGTTTCGTCAATTGCTTTAACAGCGGCGGAGGCGGCATCCATGTATATAACAGGAGGTTCTGTTATTGATTTTATATCTCTTCCGATTTTTACTGCACGCTGTTTTGCAAGATTAAGACGCAGGGTACGTTCCCACTCACGCCAATTGTCGATAAAACTGCATCCTGTAGAACTTGAACTTTCGGCTGAAGAGCCTTGATCATATTCTGTATTTTGATCATCTTCTTCCGAAGCAGGATCATAATTGATTGAAAGAAATTTAAAAAAAGACGCATCTTTTTCTGTCATTAATGACTCGGCTAATGCTCTAAAAGCCCCCGAAGACATAGAAGGCTTTTGCTCAAACAGGAGAGAGGGAAGCTGAGCCATTAGGTAATAGTATGCTCCCACCTTTTAGTTTCCTTTAACAGTACTCTTTAAAAGTTCAGCTAATTTTGGATTTACATAAGCTGACAGCAGCGATGCGACCGCTTCTGCAGAAAAATCATAATAAACAGAACCTTCTTTGTTGGAAATACGAAAACCAGAGGTTAACTTCCGGTTTGATTTTAATTCTACACCCTTGTAAAGCTCGCCGGCAAGTTTTTCATTAAAGAAAGCGTTTAATCTATTAAATTCGCCTTCAGGTAAAAGAACCGAAAAATCATCGCTGCCTTTTGCCGCCCAAGCCTTTAATAATTCAGGGAGAGCCGCTTTTAGTACATCATCGTTGTAGTTTTCTGTAACTCTTTCACTTACGATTTTATTCAATAAGGCGTGAACTTCATCTTTAAAGGCATGAATAAGATTCCTTGAAGCCTGTTCCAGAGCGGCAATACCCGCTTTTTCAGAACGCTGTGCATCCTGTTTTCCCCGCAGAATAATGTCGGCGGCTTCTTTTTTTGCAGAATCAACAATCTGACGCGCTTCATCTTCAGCCTGCGCTTTTATTCTGGAAGCTTCTTCCGTAGCCGAACTGATCCCGTCCTTTTTTATCTTATTAATTAGCTCCTGAACCTGAATTTCCATTTCTACCTCTTTTTGACTAATTTATTAAAATGAATACCTTTAATTAACGCTTTTTATTTTATATTATAACCTCGATTATATCAAGTATTTTTGTCCAAAAAACAGCTGATTCTGCGGATGATGCTAATTAATTTGGGTACAAAGATGCATTAATTGGACAAAATAATTTATCTTTTTAAAGCTTTCTATCATACGCTGCAGTACAGGCTCTTTTGAAGCCATATTTACTTCCCTCCAGTTTATAAGTAATTCGGGGTGTTTTTTTTGTACATCTTCGACAAGCCTTTTTAAATGCTTTCCAATTATAATCAATACCCTTGCTGATTCATTAACTATTTCCAAAGCTTCACCGTTAGCTTTTCCGACTATACTGTTAACATACCGCGCCTGTGTCGGATCGCGGTCGATGCGTATCATAGCGGCTCTTAACCGTGAACCGTCGGCGCCGTCTTCGGACATAACTGTTTCAAAATCTTCTATTTCGAGAGGTATTTCCTTTAACCTGTGACTAGCTTCGCTCATTTCCCTTGCCATTGTATTGTTTGTCCATTGACCACGGATTATAAGGAGATCGCACAATTCTTTTATTTCTTTTTCAACATAATCTTCAATAAAAACCTTTAGATAATTAATGCCTTCTGCATACATAAAATAATCTAAATGCCTTCTAAAATAAGCTTCGCTTGCCTGAACGGTATAATTTTCCACTCTGTTGAGTTCAGTAGTTTCAAAAATTTGCTTTACAAGTGCATTTATCTGACCTGCTCTTTTGGCGTTATTTATTCTTGCAATATACTGAGCGGCTTCTTCTTTTTTACCATCCAACCAAATATCGCCGATTGTTTCGCGGAAAATTGCATGTTTATACTGCCAAACGGGGTTTCTTAAGATATACTGTACCATTAATTCAAGTATCTTCGATGTATGCACTTCTCTTATAAGCTTAATCATAGCACAAAATTGCTCAGGATTTACAAGTTCTTGACCCTCGACTGCCTTAAAAAGATTTAATAATCCGCTCCAGTCTTCTTCAGGTTTTAGCGGCTGGGTAGCTATTAAAAAATCACTGATTTGGTCGATGATTAGGACGGTTTTTATCGCAGGGAATTTCGGTTCAACTGCAAAATGCCCGTCGGCGAAATGCGGATCGAATTTCTTAAAAAAACCTAAATAGTTGTACATCACAAACTGTTTTAAAGCCGAGGTAAGCTCGTAGCGGTGGTTGACTGTCGCTATATGTTTATGGTCAAATTGATCCGAAAGTTGGTTAATATTTGCATTAATTTCTTCAATTAGCTGCTCACCGGACATTGTTTTTGCTTTTTCATCCAGAGCGTTGGAATCAAGACGTTTTAAAATATCCCTGATATCGTCTTCTATGCAGGATTCTACTATCAGTTGCCTTAGCATAGCCATTTTATGTTCATCTTTAAAAAAATCTTTGATGGGATAGATTGTTTTATAAATCATAAACAAAAAAGATGAAAATGAAGGATCTGTTTCTTCTGATTTTACCCGGAAAAACTTTGAATATTTGCTTTGATTTAGTTCTTTGGTGATTCCCTTCAGCATATTTTGCTTATCATCAGACAAACCGTCGCCGGAGATGAATGAAAACATCTTGTCCATAAGTTTTTCAGGCATTTTTCGCTCCTCTTTTACCAT
>Ga0099364_10001239_pt1 | contig 42614 bp, 53 predicted proteins | sample TergutTh196P3_FD_73070 | JGI IMG/M metagenome (GOLD analysis project Ga0099364, IMG submission 73070) | Microcerotermes parvus P3 segment gut microbial communities from Pointe-Noire, Republic of the Congo - Th196 P3 | ecosystem: Host-associated > Arthropoda: Insects > Digestive system > Gut ...
GCCAACGGTATTTGTTCGGCAGGCATTGCTAATTCGTAATTGTCTTCTGTTGCAATATATCTTTTTGCCATAATTGTAATTGTGTTTGGTTAATTAGTTATCTTTAGTTGCATATTTTAGAAATCATCATAAGCACTCGGATTAAAAGGCTGATGGAGATTTCGTTGGTTTGCTTTTTGTTGTTTTCTCAACTCTTCTGCTTCTTCAACCGATATTTCGATATAATTTTCTTTAGAGTCTTTTACTCCTAAATGAATAACCGATGAAAATATCCTTGCTTTATCTTTCGAGGCAAAAACAAAACCTTCTTCTGCTTTAATTACTAATAATTGTTGATTGTTCATTTTATAATAGTTTTAGATTGAATAATTTTTTGCTTGTAAAGCCGGGATAATAGTCGGGTCGTAAGCATTGATGGCGCTGGTATTACTGCCAGACAAGTGTATTGCAGGATTGCTTCCGTTATCTCCAAATTTTTTCAAAAAATCTTCGCAGAGCGAAGGAATGGATAACCGATATGGAATATTGAAATAAGTTCCAGGAGGTATAAATCCTTCGTCTACAATTAGTTTTTTCAAAAAATTATCATTCTCGATTCCATACATTTGTGTTAAGCTGCTGGGAAGTTTCAATTCTTCAATAGGAGTCATTCCATCCATAACACCACTTTCGATTCTTTCCAATCCTTCCGGCAAAATAAGTTCTTTCAGATTCCAACAATTGGAAAAACAACTGATATGTTTTAGGGTGCTTGGTAGCTTAACTTCTCTAAGAGGACAGTAACCAAATGCATAGGATCCTATATATTTTAGTCCTTCATTCAATTCTATTTTCTCTAAACTTATACAATAATAGAAGGCATATTCTCCAATCTTAGTAAGAGATTTGGGAAACGTAACTTTTTCCAGCTTAAAACAATTATAAAAACAATCATGAACAATTTCTTCCAATCCTTCCGGTAATTCAATTTCTCTTATAGCAGTTCGTCCCAAAAAACCATATGGCAGTTTTTTTATGCCTTTAGGCAGTACAACATGCTTCAAATTATAATTATAAGCCAACGCATACAAATTCCAATTATCAGCATTGCTTACCGTTGTTTTTTTAGTAGTTATAAATGCTTCTATAGAAGTGTTATTACAATATAAATTTGTTATATTTACATCATCAATATAAGCAAGTAAAATGCCATTGGAATTCGAACTGCTTAAATTTTCAAAGTTTATATCTCTTTGTCCAATGAGAGTATATACAATACAGTATCTGGTATTGTATCCTAAATCGCATGGTTTATCATAACTTGTATCCCAAATATGGTAACCATTATTATTATCATAAGGTCTTTCTCGACCATCTGAAAACCGAAAATAGGCATCTTGTTGGTAATCCACAATGTCGTTTACATTTAGCTCATGACTGGAATCGTAAAACAGAAATATGGCTCGTTTCTGAAATCCTTCGGGTGGAGTATCGTTTTCGAATACGGCTTTATAATCCCACCAGGTAGGATTAGGAGTCCATGCAAATGGATCTGCTATGGGTATAACCGGAATGTATTTCTTCATAATTTTTGAACTAATTTAAATAAAAAATATATTTATTTTTCTTCGGTTTCTTCATCTTTAACATTTCGTAATGTTAATGATACGTCCACTTTTTTCCCTTTTTCTATTTCGGATGCAAAGATGTACACACTCGTATTGTAAAATTTCTCCAAAGAAATGGGATCAACTTTGAAATCATCGCCATCTTCTTCCTTTTCATCCACTTCTTCCTCTTCTTCATGCTCTGCGCATTTAGCACAAATTATTTCTTCTTCAAGTTCTTCTTCCTCTTCTTCAAGTTCTCGGAGATGAACTATTAAAGTGTTTTCTATATTTTCTTTGTCCATGAAAAATAGGGAGGAACAATTTCTGTTGTATGCTACACCTGTAATTTCAAGTTTTTCGGTAATGTTAGCCGAACCGCATAGTGAGTGCACCGGTAATTCTACTGTTCCTCCAATATAATTGTCGATTATGAACTGAATATTGTTTACGTCCGCTTTCTCCTTAAGCCGATCATTCAAATCCAAAACGTCGCAAATTTTTACTTGTTCTCCTCTAAACCAGCAAGCGTCTATCCATTCTGCAAATTGCGCTTCTGTAGGCTTCTTTCCTGTTCTGAAATAGCTTTTGAGCTTTTGTCTATTCATTGTTGTGATATTTTTAATAATTAATGATTGTTGTTAGGTAACCTTTAGGTTATCCGGTTTTATCTCTATTACTTTACGGTATATTCCGGGTGCTATTCCGAGCAGCATCTGCTCTACTCTTTCGATTACTTCGAGTTTGTATTTTGAAATGAATGCGAGGTGTGTATAGCCTATATTGACTGCGGATTGTGAGGCTGCCAATGTTTCGAGCAGGCAGAAAACTTTGGCGTTTTTGGCTTTTACGGCTTGGTATAGCCACGATTGCTCGCAAAAAATGTCCATACAGTTCTGTTTTGCTACTGCATCTAATCCAGGATTTGTAAGTAGTTTTTGGTATATTTTTTTGTATCCGTCTATGTACAAATCTTTTAGTTCTTGACTGTTGAAGCCAACGGTTCCGCAGCAGTAGGCATTGCAATGTCCGAGCGAAAAATCGGCTTCGGGCAAATCGGGCAATGTGGTTCCTCCGAGCATCTCTATAAATGAACTGTATGCGGCTCTGTCGCCACACTCATAGTTGGTTTCGATATTTTGTGTAATTAGATCGTAATTGTTGAAATGTTGCAACATACCGACTGTGCCTTGGCTTTTTATAAATACATCGGTATCTATTTGGATGCTTCCAAGTGGTTCGTATTGTTGTGCTATTACTTTTCCGGAAGCCCAAAAATGCGGGCTGTAATCGTGTCCTTCGAGCGAAGTTTGAACATCATCGTAAGGCAGCCAATCATATTTTTTCTTACCTATGTTGTCGGTTTGCAACGATATGGTGCATCCGCTTTTTTTTGCGAATGATACGGAAGTGGCTGTTACCAATAATTCTACGTATTCTCGACATTCTTTGGAATAGTTCCACCGCGCTGCTTCTTCTTGTGGTTTGCTCCATACGGAATGGAAAAGTCTTATTTTATTCATAATTTAAATCTCCTATTATGCAGTAGTTTATATCATTTCTTACGTCTTCAACTCTTTTCATTTCTGCGAGTCCAAAAAAGTTACCGGTATCTCGGTTTCCCTGCATATCGGTAACGGTTATGCTTATGGAATCGTCGCCTCTGTGAGGTTCGCAGTCCATTTGCAAATATTCTGCTTCGTCTATGATAGCATTAATCAGCTTTTGGTTTTCTCTTTTGTCTTCGATAAGTATGAACTTTCGATTCCACAGATTCTGAAATATTGTTTTTCTGATGTCCCACATAATCGATTATTTTTTTTTAAAGTTTTGTATAATAGACTGTCAAATAGTTTTGGCTGCGTCCACCTTCATTGGCTGCGTATGTTATTTCTGCACTGAAATTGGTAACCTTAAAGGTTGCTCCGAACGAAAATGAAGCCGGGAATGTAGTATAGCTGTAAGGTGCCTTATAATACGGATAATAGCTATTTTCGAGTCGAGGCTGGAATTGTATGTGATTTACAACTGCTCCGTTTACATGGGTATCGCAGCCAAATCCTTCCACTTTAACTACTAGTTTTATATTGGGAATGGGATTACTCAGGTATTTGGAAGAAGATATTCTTCCGAAATCTAATGTTTTCCAATAAATTTTTTCGCCGTTCATCCAATATTTACCTGTCCATTGCTCTTCGAAACTGTATTCTTTTTCTCCGTTTGAGGATGCGTCGGCATACTTGAATAGATCGAAGTAATAATGTTCGGTATCTTTGTTATTCTTGTCTTTGTCAGGTTTGCTTACACATACTCCCCATTCTCGGTAATATACTTCGTCGAATCTTTCTTTCTTATCATTGATTGTAGCCGTAACCGAAACGTTTTCTTTTTTTATTTGAATAAATTCCTGTAATGACGATTTTTTAAATTTTATGATGCGTCTGTCTTTTCCTCCTACTACAAAGTAGCCGTCGGTTATTGTTCCATTTTCATTTTTCATGCCGCTGATAATGGTGAAGTCGTCAAAATATTTTGCCATAGCATCGGCAACTTCTCTGTATGTTTCCTGCATTTCATCCAATCGCTCGCTTTCGAGTGGAAAAACTCTTTTCTTTAAAAAATTAGATCTATTCATATTCTGTTTTATTATATTTTTTAGTTATCAATTTGGTTTTGCATATGTACACTTATCTGTTATTTCTTGTTTAAATTTATCTTCATGCCGGCAATATGGGCAGGTAAAAACATTCTTTCCTTCTTTCTCTTTCTTTTTTTCTTTCTCGTTGGGAAGATTTAATGGGTGTGTACACTTAAATTCTTCTTTATGGTTGTGCTGCTCCCAACTTTCTGTTTGCCATTTGCATCGAACCGGCAGTTCGCACTTATGCCATTGTTGATGCTTATCTGAGCATTCTTTATCTGAGACTGTTGCACCGGGTCGTGTTATTGATTTTGTTTCATAGAAAGTAGTTACTAATTTGAATTTTTCTACACATGCTTTCAGTTTGTCTTTTATGTCTTGGCGCGCCATAATATCTCGCGGAACATGTACAATAAATCCTTTATCTTCAAATCTCATCGTAGATTTACGGAGCAGTACGGTTTTTTCTTCTTGTTCTTCTTCTTTAACTTTTTGGTATACCGGAATGGCTTTATTTACTTCTCTTTTATATAAAAAAAGAGGTTCGGTACTCATATCTGCTATATATATGTCTCGTTGGAGGTCATCAAATTTATCATTCAGATACCTTTGCAGGTGACATTTTTGTGAGTTACAACTCAATTCATCCAATGTACGATTTCTAAATGTTAAAAACGTGCCATATAGGTTGCTCAGTGGCTGCAAACTATCTCTGATAAAGCCGGCTAAGTTTTTTTTTCGTAAAAAAGTGGGTAATAGCAGGAATATCAGCTTTTTAAAATTAATTTTGTATACTTTCATATGTGTGTTCTTCTGCTGTTTTGAATTCTTGATTTGTATGGCGTATATACCTAACTATCAACTTGTCATCTCCTTCTTCTATTTCATAATAACCCGGTACCGGTATCTTTTGTACGTCTAAATCTTCCGGTTCTCCGTATTCTCCATTTTTCTTATTCTGGCGAATTTTACATGATTTTATATTGACCAGTACTACTCCTTTTACTCCTTGGATAATATCTACCAGCTTTGTCATTGATATGGCACTGTTGAACGGCAAATTGGCTATATAATCTTTGATTGCTTTCTCTACTAGTTCATCTTGAGGAGTGAGGTAAAGGGGATCGTAATACACTGCGACATTAATAGAAAACAGATCGGGCTTCTCGTTTATAATTTTTATTCTAACACCGGCATCTTTAATTTCATTCAGGTATCTTTTTAAACAGTCCATTACATTTTTACCTTTATCTTCATCGTCATGTCCGAGAGGCGCGCGTTTACCGTCTTTTTCTGTTGCTATTTTTACTTGCAGTTCTGTTCCTAAATCGTCGATAGCACAGAATTTTATTACTTCTCTTTTTTCGATGTCTTCTTCAGTCATGCCTGTGTTATCGTAATAGTCTTTATCTTTTACCAGATTCTCGCTCGGATATTGAAAGCGTATTACTTTATTGTGATACCATTTTACGGTATGAGGTGTACGTAAATCAAGTATTTGTCTTATTTCTGTTTTCAATATTTCAAACAGGTTCTTAACAGACCAAATGGCACAGGCTACGATGTAAAAAATAGTATTCTCGATGGATACTATGGAAAATTGGTCATCAAAATCTTTTTCTTGATCAAGACCATATTTGAATGCCACATCGTCATCTTGGACAAACATGTCCGTCATTTCTTGTTTTATTTCTTTTATTGTGCGTTTCATATTTTTATTGTATTTTTATTATTTCGTTTTCTTCCGTAAAATCTTTTGCTACCATCCAATAATCTATTCCATCCGGATCGGGGAGAATGGCATCCACTTCTTCATCCGTAATACCCGTAGCAGGCTTAATACCGTGCCCTGCATAATATTTTACGTGTCTTTTATTGGCTACGGTATTAGTGGTGATGGTGAGGTCAACCGGTACATCTTCCGGGTTTTCTATATCTTCCGAGTCTTCCAGATTTTCTATATCTTTCGGGTCTTTTATATCTTCCGGGTTTCTCAAATAGTATTTTTTGTCATCTGTTATGGATATATTATTGTTTTCCAGCGCAATTGTAAATAGCGCCTCCATGCTCCCGCCTTCTTGTATGGTAATGTCTTGCAAGCTTTGCCGCCTTTTTATTTCTACTTTTTTATTCATAATCTGCTACTATAAAAGTTTGATTGTTTGCAATGGACAGCGAGCTTATTATCAACTCGTCGTACCTAAAATTTTCTCTGATGCGTTTTTTCCATTCGGGTATATCTTCATCATTGGTAATTTCGTCTATTCCTACTCCTAATAAGGGAAATTCTTTGAAATCTCCTTTTTGTGCTTTTAATATCATGTATTGGTTTTGATATAAAGTATTGCCTATTTGCAGAGCGCCTTCCGACAATGTTAAATCTCCGTCTTCTGTTATTTGTATGCCTATTTTTTTCATGTTATTGTTGTTTTTATTAATGGTATTATGATAAAAGTCCGTTTATATCACCTCTTATTTTATCGAAATTAGGATGATTATTTACTGGGATTCCACTTGGACCCATTGCTGTTGGTACTGTTATCATTTTTATTTCATTTATTAAATCATTAAAGGCATCTTTAAGACTATAGCCATTATGTACGTTTATCTTATTATCTTTCAGATTAACCTCAATTTGATTATTTAATATGTTTATCTCATCTTCTTTCAGATTAATCTTAGTTTTTTCATTTATTATACTTATTTCATTTTTATCTCCACCAGTGATATTAATATCAATTTTATTCCTCTTTAATTCGATAATATCTACTTGTGTATATTTAATTACAACCAAATCGCGCATTTCGCCATCGCTTAAATCGGCTACTAATATCATGGAACCTACTTTGGGAGTAATACGCAAAAATTCTTCCTCTCCATCAACAACTGCTCTTAAACGTACTTCGGTTAATTCTAAATCGTCAACAAGTACAGTACAGGTATCTTTTTCTACACTTTTTACTTTTGCGGTAAAGAATGCTGATGTTTCTTCTCCTCCGCCAATGTTTCTTATTAGGTCTTTTATTTTTCCTATATTATCCATACTTACATTTTTTTGCCTAAACTAATGGTACGTACTGCTCCCGAGCTTGAAAATTCTGTTTCTACTGCTGTTACATAGTATGTTCCTGTTTTGTCTTTCTCTTCATCGTTGTTGATGGTTGCTTCGTATCCGGCATCGCAATAGGGAATCAACCATGCTCTGAAAGTACCTTCGTATCCTTCGTATGAACTTCGGCTGTGTACTTCTGCTGCTACTTTGTTGAGATTTTCTTTGTTCATTCCTGATATATTCAGGGTAACTTGATCTCCTTTGGCATCACCAACTTCACCTATTATCTGCTTTCCTTCTTTATCTTTTTTATCGCCTTGTGTTATAACTTTTACTTTACGTTCTTCTTCTTTTTTGTATCTCAAGTTATCTGATTCTATGTTGGTTGCAAAATTGTACGTTGCTTTTCCATATGTTTTGCTTCCCATCGAATGGGCATGTAGTTCGTTGTCTCTAAAATAAATATTGAGTTTAAGATCATCTTGTATTTTTTTCAGGATATCGTAACCGGTTTTCCCACGAATGATGAATTTCTCATATTCGAGATTATTATCGCACACCACTTTGCATGCTGAAGAAACTTCTTTACTTACGTGTTCCAAGATCTTTTTTACGCCAGCGTCTGCTCCTGAAAATTCTTTGTTTTTTACTGCTTTTCGGTATTGCTGCAAGGCGTCTTCGCATTCTAATTGAATGATACCGTTTTCTATTGTAATTCCGGTAAGGTATCCTTCAAATTCTGTTTCTAAATTAGAAATATCATTGTAGCCCAGCTTAATGGTAACTTTATCTTGTATTTTCAGCTTGGATTTGACATCAAGCTCTTTGTTGTGCATAATTCCGGGAAGCACAATAGTAGCTGTATTGCCAAGCGTCAATACTGATCGTTTAATCGAAACTCTATCTATCATATTGAGTTTAAATTCACCAACTTTTATGTCAAATATCATGTAATACATAACCGACTCTAACCTAATAAATTACACGCATCGTCCGAATAGGCTTTGATGCTGAATGATTGATACTCTAATCCTTTTGTAAACGGGAAATCGTAACTTTCGATAGCGATACGATTTATTCTAAATCCATTATTCAGTATATCGTTGGTTATATGGATGCTTTCTTTTGCTTCACAATATTTTTGCAGTTTGTTAATGTATTCGTTAATACCGGTATTTTCATCACCGCATAATACGCCTGAAATGGATATGTTGTAGTCGTCTTGACTCCATAATTCTTTTATACTGCCTTTGGTTTTGCTTTTTGCCACATATCGTCGGGTAATTTTATTTTGGCCACTCACACTTATAATCGGATCAAAAGGAAGCGTAAATTTTGCGGATTCGGGTTCATTTTCGAGGCGGAGATCTACTTTTGCCTGAAACATAAATGAGCCTAAAACGCTTGCTGGTGTTTCTTCTATAGTATCCTCAGATGGTCCTAAAATAACTACACCTGTTTCTTTTATACTATCTTTAGAAGGTTCTAAAATGGCTATATCTGTTTCTTCTAACTTTGCCTGGCCTGGTTTTAAAACAGGGCTCTTGCCTTTTAAGGGTATGATGGGAGGAAAAGCGAATCCCAGCGCTATTTGTGAATTAAGAGCAATGGATGTTTTATCGTTTAATAGTTTTATTGGATTCATTGTTGATATTTTTTGCATTAATAAGGGTGCTTTTGCCAAAGCACACAATCGTAATGCAAATAAAATATCTTAGATAATGAAGTTCAAAAAGGTTTGTCATTCTGACTGTGTTTTCTTTTCTAAAGAAACACACGCGTGGCAAGACTAAGAAATGAGCCGCCTGAAAATGGTGAAAGGGGAACGAAAATTCCCCTTAATTTTTTATTCCAAGTTTGGTTACTTGATTATCTACTGCCGGCGCTGTTGTTAGCTTCGGACAGTATATCTACAAATTGTTTTTCTAAATTCTTTTTAATTTCATCTTGATTTTCGGCGCTATCGTTATCATTAAATGTGATAGTGCCTATAATACTTGTATTGAAATTAATAACAGGGCGCAAATAGGTGCTTTGCTGCCCGGCTTCTCCGTTCCAAAAATTATTTATCTCTTTGGATATAGGAGAAGAGCTGTTTGCTCCTCCCGAGGATGAATTATTTGTTGCTGTATTTTGGATCATGGTTGTATGTTTGTTTTAGCGAACAAGGATAATGCAAATAAAATATCTTAGGTAATGAAGTTCAAAAAGATTTGTCATTTTGACTGTATTTTCTTTTCTGAATTATAGTTAATATCTATCCAAATATTCTTGAGTATAACGCCTCTGAATATCCGTAGGTATAGGAGATGATCGGTAATCTACTCCTTGTTCTTTCAAATATTCAACTATCTCCATCTTTACTTTGTAGTCTTCGGAATCAAGAGGAAATGTCCAGCCTCTAAGTTTAAATACAATGTCAATTATATCTCCATAAATTGTAGTTATTTTTTCGGGATTACGATAATCTGCTTTTTTTTCAATCAACAAATATTTTACTATATCTTCTTTCCGCGCCAACAAAGCTTCTTTTAGTGGATTTCCCCCTCCATATTCATTTACAAAGTTAATATCTGCCCCGCATCGACAAGTATTTTTACCTTTGCCAAACAAGCGCTGGATGCTTTTGTCAAAGGAGTGTGTCCTCCGTACCTTCCTCCGTTTTTATTTTGTTTAATAAAATTTATGGAATTAGGATCTCCGCCGTACTTCAACATCAACTTTAAAAGATAAGACCGACACCAATCGTCCGAGTAGTAACTGAAATCTGAAGCTATTATTATAGCGTTATCTCCATAATAATGATCTTGCAGATTTGGGTCGGCTCCCAATTTCAGCAACGCTTCAACGGCTTTTTCCCTTCCAACATAAGTCGCCCAAAAAAGAAGGGTTTGACCAAATCGGGGTTCTTGGAAGTCAATGGGAACATCTTTATCTTTTATTAAACGATTGATTTTCTCTATATTTTCGTTGTTAACTGCTTTCGCCAGTTCCCAAACGGGAGAATTCCTAAATAAACGGATATCGTCTCCCAACATTTCTTTGGGTTGGTAGATATTGGAACAGTAATAAAATAAGCTCGAAAAAATAAATACGCTCACAACAAGGAATGTAATGAACGGGTATCTTTTTAGAATGAATGTTTTCATTGTTTTTATAATTTATTGATTACTGCTTCTATTGGATTATAGTTAATATCTATCCACATACTCTTGAGGATAACGCTCCAGAATACGCTTAGGTATAAAGGATGAACGGTAATCTACTCCTTGTTCTTTCAAGTATTCAACTATTTCCATCTTTATGTTGTGGTCTTCGGAATCAAGAGGAAATTCCCAAAGTCTAAGTTGAAATGAAATATCAATCGTATCTCCATGCATTGTAATTATTTTTTCGGCATTACGGTAATCTGCTTTTTTTTCAATCAGCAAATATTTTACTATATTTGTCTTCCGACTCAACAAGGCTACTTTTAGTGGATTCCCTCCTCCATATTCATTTACAAAGTTAATATCTGCCCCCGCATCGACAAGTAATTTTACCTTTTCCAAACAAGCACCGGATGCTTTCGTCAAAGGAGTTTCTCCTCCATATATCCCATTTTCATTATCTTGCACGAAAGACATGGAATTGGGATCTCCGCCATATTTCAACATCAACTTTAAAAGATGAGACCGGCACCAATCGTCCGAGTAATAACTGAAATCTGAAGCTACTATTATGGCATTATCTCCATAATAATGGTCTTGCAGGTTCGGGTCGGCTCCCAATTTCAGCAGCGCTTCAACGGCTTTTTCTCTTCCAACATAAGTCGCCCAAAAAAGAAGGGTTTGACCAAATCCGGGTTCCTGGAAATCAATGGGAACATCTTTATCTTTTATTAAACGGTTGATTTTCTCTATATTTTCGTTGTTAACTGCTTTCGCCAGTTCCCAAACGGGAGTATTCCTAAATAAACGGATATCGTCTCCTAACATTTCTTTGGGTTGGTAGACATTGGAACAGTAATAAAATAAGCCCGAGAAAATAAATACGCTCACAACAAGGAACGTGATTAGTTTGTAACTTTTTTTGATTGATTTTTTCATTGTTCTTCTAATTTATTTATTACTGCTCCCATTGTATGATTATATGCCTGCTGAGCCCTTCTAATATTGGGACTAATAATATAAGGGACATAAGATGCATCTAATTCATAAGTAGTACCTTCTAATTTCATTCCGACCAGGGATTGACCAGAATTTAAAATTTCATTTTTTACAACAACATTAAAAATATGTCCACTTGTATTGTTGAGTGCTAACTCTTTGTCTTTTTTTGTTGCTTCAGACAAAGCGGCAGGATTAAATGTTGTTGCGTTCCTCCCAGTAGCAAGGGAATTTGCCGCAGCTAATCCTCCCCCAAGAGAATGACCTGTAAATGAGAGTTCAGCGCCTTCACTTTCAAGCTGCTTTGAGATTATTTTTGCATTAGCAACAGATTGTTTATGTTGATCTGACTTACCTCTCAATTGAGTTATATTATTTTTCCAGTCTTTCCATGAAGTAAAATCTGTTCCTGCTGTTACGTAAACATACGCAACACTACCGTCTTCATTAGGATGTTCGTAAAGAGCGGATTTGAATCCTGTTCTAGAGTTCTCATACTGGACTCCCGCAAACTTTCTATCAGATTTTCTCCAACCTCCTATTAATTTTCCTTTCCCTTCATACACATGATCTGCCATATATGCCGCTTCTTTTACTGTGGGTTCTTTTCTTGAATTGTTAATAACAAATTCGTCCCGTTGAGGCATTTCGGGAACAAAAACATACGTTTTATCCCTTGGTGCAGTTAAATCTCTACTTAAATAATCTATATATTTTTGTACTTCATCATCATTTTCATACAATGTCGGGTCATTTACAACTTCCGGATTCGATATATATATAATTTCTCCTTCATATAATCTCAGATCTCTGCGATCAAATCCGTTCCATTTTATCAGATTATTTATACTTACATTCCATCTGTCAGCTAAGGCAAATAAATCATCGCCTTTATTTACCATATAGTTTCCTTCCGTATGAGGCTTTCTGCGGATAGGCTCTGTAGGTGGCTTCACATTTGCCGGCAGGGTAGAAAGCGGAACCTGTAGAATATTCCCAACACGGATATAATTTTTTGATTTCAGGTTATTCAATTGTATTAATTCTTCTACTGTAGTACCGTATTTTTTTGCTAAGGCTCCCAATGTTTCGCCATACGCAATGTAATGCGGAAAGGTTTCTTTTTTTGTGAGAACTGTTTTTTGTTGATTGCCGTAACCGACTTTAAATACAACTCTTAATTCAGCCTTAACGGTGTCTGTATCAAGAGGTGTTGCAATAAGTATATCTTCTTCTATATATGTACTCATAATTATTTTTTTATTATTATCGGAAATTTCTTCGGAAGCAGTTCTATCGTAATTTCCGAATATCTCAATTTTGTTGCAAGTTAATCACTTTGCAATCACAGACTGCTTTAGTAATTCTAATCTAAGTATTTCTTTAATAAGCTTTCATTTTTTTCTATTGCTGCTGCCAATTTGGAAATATTCAGCGTACCATCAGCGTCTTTTGTCAATGTTTTTAGTTCTGGAAATTTTTCGTTATTTTCATCAAAAAATAGATCAACAAAAAACTCAAAATCCAATTTTGTTAAAACAAATAACAAATTATTATGTTGAATGGCATTATTATTTAAAATTTCAACATCTGTTTTTATTATGGGTTGAAAATCATAAAATTTTATGATTACAAAATCACTGTTTACTGTATTTACATTTATAATCTCTTTTACTGTTAAATTATCTTTTGTCAAATATTCAATGGGTATTTGATATGTTTCTGATACTTCTTCTTTAGATGTTTCGTTTTTTTCCAAGACTGTACCAGTTACAATATCTTGAAAAGTCTTTTTATAGTTGCAAGAAAAATTATTTGATAAAATATTTTCATTTATTACAAGTTCATCTTTACTATCGAAGAAAGGAGAGTATTTTTTGTCTGCTATGTCATATAAGTTATTTATCTTTGATTGATTTTTTATGTTCTCTAAAAAATCATTGCAAAGTAGTGTTATATCTATTTCTTTTGCGTTTAAGCTATTAAGATAATGTATACTTTTATTAGTATTTGAACCTATTAAAAATAGCCCTAAATCAAAATTTCCCCCCATATCTTTTACAATCAAATTGTTGGAAAAATCTTGTATGTAAAATACTGAATATATTGGTCTTGGAAAAGTTTCGTTATGATTAATGTATTTGATGAAAATTTCTTTGTTAATGCCATTGTCAAAAATATATTTTGAATCTAAACCGTAAAAATTATCCTTGTTGTTATAAAGTTTCATGCAGTCTAAATAATCTTCTCTATTGTAAGACGAAGGAATATCATATGGGTCAAAAAAAGCTGTTAATTCTTCTGCTGTATTCAGATTAAAAAAAGTACAAAATTTGTATTCTACGGTACTACTTGAAAAATTACATTTTTCATTCTTATACAAAGCAATAGTAGGATAATTTTCTATCGTTAATTTTCCTGTTACTTCATTATTAACTACGATGTCATCTGCGTTATATGCCACTTGCGAATAGGGTAAGGATATTGTTTTTCCTGAAATTACAATTTTTCTCATTTTTTATTTTTTTTTAGAACTAATATCGTCTGTCATGATAACTGCGTTATCGTCCATATATCTTATAGGGAATATCTTCATTACGGCAAGCGCTTCTGCTTCGCACATACTAAAAACATCACCGCTTGTTTTTGTTTCAATTATTTTCTCGGAATCGTTTTTAAAAGAAAAATGGATTTCGTAATACGGAATTTTATTGTCTCCTACGATTTCCTTTAAGACTTCCTTGTGCTTCAAGTATGTGCCTGTTCCGTTTCTGCCAAATTGTTTAATTTTATTGTTTCGTATATCGGTTATGAAGCTACGTACAAACAATATCAAAAAATAAATTCCTCCTGCAGCAACCACGAGTATTGCAAATAATGCCAAAAAGTATGCTAAATCAAACAATTGCATTATCCATTGATATTTACTTTCGGCACTTTTAGATGGTCCATCTTCGATAAAGTTGGAAATGACGTTCGTGTCAATCAGCGTAAAAAATAATATTATGGCAAAACCCAAAAAACCAACTCCGAAGAGTAAATACATATAGCGAAAATTTTTCATGTTAAAATATTTTTTTCTGTTTTTCTGTTTTTCTTAAGAACTATCATTATAATGATTGATAAAATGATATACAAAGAACTTAATAATGAACGTTTTTTCCACTTCGGGAACTCTTCATCGTCTATAAGCATAACTCTGGAAGAATGTTCAAACTTTAATACTTTTATCTCATATGTTTTTTTATCATCTGAAAAAAATCGCGGAAAAATTTGTGGATAGAGTTTATACAATTTGTTTACTTCGTCTTTAAATCTTGAAAAATACACTTCGTCGTCGTCAATGTATCCAATAACCATAATACTTTTTCCGTTTCTATCGGAATGGAGTTTATATTCTGTTATTTTCATTTTTTGAATAGAGTAATTACCCGTTGTATAATCATATATTCTATATGTTTCCAACACAATAAAAAATAGAAATACTACTATTACTGATAAGTACCACCAAAGTTTGAAGAAAATTTTGAGTGATTTCATTTTGTTTTTTATTTTAAGTTAAATTCGAAAGATTTTTCAAATATAATAATTTTTCCAAACATATTTAAAATCTTCACTTGGAAGTTACCCGTTGTATAATCATATATTCTATATACTTCCAATGCAATAAAAAATAGAAATACTTTTATTACTGATAAGTATCACCAAAGTTTGAAGAAAATTTTTACTTTAAATTTATGTCATCATTAAATTCTAATGCTATATTCTCCCATGTATATCTATAACCTCCACTTGGAAGAATGTTATATTTTCCCAAAAGAACTTCACCTCTTATGCCAAGATAAGGTTTACCTATACCTGCTCTAAAATTAATCTTGTTGCTACTGCTAATGTATTTAATTGCACCCCACGATGATATTCCTCCATAAGGGTTTCCCTTAAGTTTGACTAGTCCGACATCGAAACCGACTTCTCCACCGACTTCCAAATCTATATTCAAACCAAATCCCATAGTAATTCCACGTTTTGTAAACTCTTTTTTATCATTTCTTTTTACAAATTCAACTGAACCTTTTGCTGAAAGACTTACATAAGGTCTTGCGTATATTTCAGCTTTAGCAATTTTTAAATCAAGACCTTTCTTAAATTTGGTAAATACTAAATCTATTGATCCGCCAAATCCTCCTTCTCTTATGGTATTGTAGAATCTTGATACTTCATCTTCTTCCACAGACTCTTCACCTTGAAATGATATATTAAATTCCAATCTAAAGTTACTGCCAAGTTTTTTCATTACAGCCCCAATCTTATTTATACGATCATTTAATATGTTTAGTGCATTTTTTATTCCAGGAGGAACTACATCTACTTGGTGGCTATAATTTTGTATCCTTTTAATTTCAACACTCTTTTCGTCAGTATTAGGTAAGCCTGCTTTTACGGCTACAATCATACTTTTTTTAAGATCTTCTTCAAATGTTTTTTCACCGTCATATCTCGACATGTGTGTACCTGCATAACTCCATTGTATTCTTTCTTCGTGAATATGTGCAGAGGACAAGTTGGGAGTAATAGTTATCGTAAATTTTGTTTTTTTCTTTCTTTTATTAACAGAGTCAATTATATAATACAATATTTGTCCTGCTTCTGCAACTCTTGTGGTTTCTTCACCTGAATCATCTATCGCTATCGCCCTTAAGCGCGTCAATTTAAATTCTTTCTCTTCCAGTTTAACTTCTCTTATTAAATTATCAGGAATATCAGGAACGGCAACATAAGTTTTATCTCTTGCAACAGTTATATCCATATTACTAATTTCAAACTGTCTTTCAAGGATAATGTTTTCTTGCTGATTTCTCGGCAACTCCGGCACAAACAACTTCTCTCCTGCATAGATATTACCACGATTTGCGTCAACATAAGTTTTATCCCTTGCAACAGTTGTATCCATATTACGCTCTACTGTCGCTCCTCCTTCCGGACAGACAAATTTGTCCTTTTGTGCATCTTGAGAGCCTGCAGAAGGTAATGCTGTACCTTCGAGCATTTCTTGTTCATTCATCCAAACTTCTTTGGAAATCGCTTTTCCGTTTTCATCTACAATTCCCGAGAATATCAATTCTGTTGAGTTGTCTGCAAATTTTTTACCACTATTCCGTCTCACTTTGGCTTTTACCGTTTCACCTTTTAGGTAGCCTTGTGTTTCAAAGCAGAGGCGTGCTTTTTGACCGAGAGCGGTTGTCTCTATTTCTTCATCGGTTTCAGCATTTATCCAATACAGTTTTGTTATTTTCTTTTCTGCATCTTCTTCTTGTATAACAATCGGCTCTAACTTAATATCCGGCACACCATCTTCACCATCATTGCTGCTTTCAGTACTGTGTACTCCAAGACCATTTTTATTCAATGATTCATTGTCTTCATTAAGTGGAATTTCGATGGAATCTCCCTCTTTTTCTCCCGAATAATCTTCGCCAAGTACTTTTACTTGTTTTGATGCATCCGAAGCAGGCAATTGATTTTCTTTGTCTAAATCTAAATCATTTTGAATCTGATTAAATTCATCTGAATCTGAACCTACAGTAGGATTAGGAACTTGTATTGACTCTTGTTCTTTATCATTACCTAACGACGAATCGGTTCCAACTATATTTTGTCCTGTTGCACCTTGTGCCAAAGATTCTTCAGCATTGATAGGTAATTCAAAATCAGACTGTTCCTCGGCTTTATTATTCCGAAACTGTCCAAGTCCGCCTAAGTTTATGTCACTTTCTTCTACAACATTGCTTATATCAAATTTAGATACCCTTTGGCTCTGTCTATTTTGCTTTGTCAATGCATTGAAATAACCTTCTATAAAAAGGCGCTTGAGAAGATTACTAATCAACCGGGTAATGGTTTTTTCATTTTCTTCCAGACTGCCGTCAAAATAATGTTCTTCGTTCCAACGGTCATTAATTCTGATACTTTTTTTTCGTTCTATTTCTGGTATTATCATTGTTTTATTCTCGTTACATTTGAGTGTCAACAACAATATGTCCGGAAAAGACGACTGTATTCACGAACAAATGTACGTAAATTTTTATTATTTTTCGTCTTTTCGGAAAAAATATTGTTGATAGTATTGATTTACAAAGTAAAGACTGGGATAAGCGATGTCAAAAAAGATAGGTCATTATGACAGAGAAAAGTGGAAAAAAGAGATTTATAAAACATAGCTCAAATCATTTTCAGGATTTTTTAGCAAAAAATCAAAAATACTGCCAATTTAACATAAATTTTTGACTACTAAAAAAGAAAACATAACATTTGCATTAACAATACATTAAATTTTTTAATTTTAAATCAGTTATGCCTTTAGATCCAAAAACATTAACAGATGAGTTAAGCAAGTTTATAGACAAAGAGTCGAGTTTATTTGATAAATTTCCCTCAAGTAAAGAAGATGCCGCAGATAAATGGGCAAAAGCTTTTGATGCGTATGCAAAAGGCGTCTTTCCTTTGAGTAACGGCATGAATCAAGCAGCAATTTCGGATTTTAAGGGCAATTTCATGACTATTGATGATGATACGGGCATGACGCAATTAGCCCAATGTTTCGTCCTTTATGCTGTAAAACTTTCTGACGGAATGACGATAGCAGTCCCGACAATAACCGGAATTCCGCCAGCAGGAGCTCCAAATTTAAGCTCTGTCCCGGGAATAGGAATGGCAGGAGGTAAAAGTGCCCAATGTATTCAAACACTAGTTACTATTGTTGATACATGGATGAAAACGGGAAAAGCGATTGATATTACAACAGGAATACCGGTAACAATACCAGCTTGGCTCTAAAACACTACACAAAATTGCATAAATAAAAAAAACTACAAGCCAAAACCTGTAGTTTTTAATGATCTATTGTTTATGTTAGCGAAGCGGATCATCTTTTGCCCGATTCTTTTTTCCGGATTTCCATGAGTTGAGCATATTTTTCAGCCCATTCTTCGTCTGTTAATTCATTCGGGTTAATATGCAAGTAATATTCAAGCATGGTGTTAATAAAACCGATCCAGTTTTTATTGATGTCGCCATCCGCTTCGCTTAGAGCTTTTCCACTTCTATGGTTTTATTGGATACTAGCGTTTTTACGATAGAAGATGCTCCCATAAAGTAATCGGAATTGGTGAGTATGGCTTCCGAACCACCTACAAAACAGCCTTTTAATATAGATTCGGTATATTTCAGCGGATTATTCTGCAACATCATGGAATAGGCTAATTGCTGCCTGCTTGGTTTTTTAAAATAAGCGATATGATCGTCTGCTACGGCAGAAAAAATTTCTCCGTATTTGTATTTCCAGATGGCAATTTGCTCTTCGCTTGCCTGTCCTGTTAGTGAAGTTGATTTTTTTTCCATTTTTCTGTGTGTTTTAGTAAGTTAAGTATAGCAAATAAAGCTGTCTAAACAGCATGCAAAAAGCGCAAATCAACACAAATTTACATTTAACTAAAAATCAATTCTATGAAAAAAATTTACACCGATACATTTATTTGTGCAAACTTGCGCTTTTCGCATGTTGTTGATACAACTTCGTTATATCATTGATAAAACATTTCTTCCTGCGGTTCCCTGCGTTTTCTTCATACACAAGATTTTGCTGACAGCACTTGGTGAAGAAAACACAGAGTCACACAGAAGTGAATAGCTTTATTAAGATTATGCCATTTGATTTTTCTTGCGCAAGAAGATGAAAGGAAGAGAAATTTCCATAAATTTATCACCTTGTTTCATTTCTTTAGGCTCTTCGGTAAATTGAATAGCTTGCAATACGTCGGTAATCATTACATCGCCTGCACTTGGATTGCCATAGCAAACCAACGCGTCTAATTGCAATGAAAGGATAGAACGGTCTTTGCTGTTCGTAATCAACGTTTCCAACTCGCTTTGTAATAACGTTAATGTGCCTTCGTACGAGCGATTTCCTTTTTGGATAGAAATAGGCTCTGCACCTTTACCATAAACGACTTCTTTTTCTTGTTTTGCAGAATATTGGACACCGCGAATTCCGGTAATGTCTTTACCTCCTAATGATAGTGAGATATCTGCATATTCATATTGTCTACTGTCAAACATAGTTTTATAATTTTTTAATTGATTATTTTTTTTATTTTTATTTATCGTAAACCGACAGCCGACAGGTTTTGTATGCCGACTGTTGGTTTAACGTAATGTTTTTTTATGCGCCAACAACTTTGAAGCCTAATTCTACATCGATGTATTTAGCATACGCATGTGGTTTTACTTTCAAGCTAATTGCTAAACGCGAAGTTGCCATGATAGGCTGATCCGGATTAATGTAACATTGAACTCCGATGTCATTCGGGTCTGCTGGGTCGTTACCCAAGTTTCCGTAGATAGTCATTTGGTTTTGAATGGCTCTTTCTACTTTGTTTTGGATGCTCTTAACAATAGGCGCCGGGATTTTACCTTCGTCGGTTACTGGGATTTCTTCACCCAATTCGTCTACCAATACATCGTAAGCAATGCGGTAAGCTTTATCCACAACACGACGGCGAGGAATCAATGCATAATCGTCAGATACTTGGGTTGCCAATTTGTCATCACTCCAGAAGTAGCCGGCTTTTCCTACGAATGTACGAGGTACAATAAAACCTTTATTATGTATAGCCTCCGGATTTCCGTCCTCAACTGCTTCGGCTTCGATAAACATGTCATTTGCTACAATAGGTCCTGATTTTACACGAGCAATACTTCTTTGTACAGGAATAGCGGCAACGCGACCGGCTAACAATCCAATACATGCTTCGTTACTGTCTTTTGTGTCGCCAATAAGAACTCCAACACGGTTATTATTACCCTCATGAAGGTCTCTCAATTCTGTTACATCGCCGGTATAATGTCTTCCTTCCAATAATACAAATAATGGTGCAAATAAAGTTTTGGTAGCCCATTCACACAATGATTGAGCGCTGGTCATAGCTGCATAAACATCTTCATCTAATCCTTCTCTTTTCTTAACATCGATAGGTTCAAATTCAGGAGCTCCTTCTTCTTGTTGTTCTTCTTCCCATTCTTTATAATCAAGTTTTTTAGTAATGATTAGATTAATCACTCCTTTAGCTTTTTCGATTAAAGCGGCAGCATTTGCTTTTTGCCCATCTTCGCCGATTGCATCTTTGTCCAACATTTTTGCCATAGAAACGCCTGGTTTAACAACCATTAACCAAAGTTTAGTACCTTCAGGCGCTTCTTTATAGAAATCTTTTACGGTATTGAAGATTTGAATGTTTTTATCTTTAAGCCTAACACGTTTCTCTACTCTTACCGTTATGGAAACTTCTTGGGTATTTGGTTCTCCCGCGATTACTTCAACTTTTCTTTTTATGTCTAAAATTTTAACGTCATCTTGTTTTTTATTGAATTCTTCTGTGAGATCTTCAATGGCTGTTGTGATTTCGGCAAGCGTTTCAGACGCATTTTTAAGTATTACAAATTTAGGTTCAAATTCAGTTACAAATTCTGCAAATTCAGCTTTAAACTCGTTTCCTGTCAAGGTGCTTCTTTTCCACTCATCTTCTTCTAATCCGTTAAAGCCAAGTTTATACAAATCAGACAATTTGGTAACTAAGTAAGGTTTCTGATATTTGAATAATTCCTTTTTAACAGGTTCTCCATCTTTCATTTTTGGAGTCCCATCCTCATTAGTTTCATCAATAATATTCTGGAAACCGTTGGCAATCAATCCTACTACTCCATCATCACTGGGCCTTACTGAACCTAACGCCCCGCTTAGAAATTCAATTTTAACTCTTGGTAAACTCATTTTTTTTATTTTTTAATGTTACTATTTATGCACAATGGTTTATGTTGTGCTTTTTACTTTTTTATTTAAACTGCATTGCAAATAAAATGTCTTATTAAACCATTGCAAAAAAGGCTTGTCATTATGACAGCCTTTTCTTTTGTTAAATGTTTTAGCTTACTTACAGTCGGTTGCTTATGAGGTATTAAAAACGTGTAAGTAACGAGAATTTATCGTATCCTGACAAAAAGAAATGTCATTATGGCAAACCTTTTTTATTTTTCTTATCAAATTGCTCAATTTCGCAACATATTATAATAGTTAACGTATGAAAAGTCTATGATACTAAAAGTATCACCAAACAAAATGATAGTTGTAGACATTCCATTCGACCTTAATGTGGAAAATAAAAAAACAAACAAATGAAAGAACTTATTGAAAAAATTAGCGAGAGACTTCTTAATAATGAAAAGAATCAAACATTCCCCATATTGCTGCTATCTGCAAAAGAAGATCGGGGACAAATGAACAACCCTGAAAACATTTTGATAACAAAATTTCCAGCAGCTTTAATCAACATCAAAAAAATAGGATACGAAAGCACTGCCAATTTTGTTCAAAAAGGAGATGCAACTATTGTTATCCGCTTATTTGATAAAAATGAAAATTCTTTTATTTGGGATGTAATGGAAAATACCAACAAACGTCTTCATGGAAGACATTTTCTTTCGTCAGAATTTTATTCGTATGGTGTTCTGAACAGAACCAACGTAAGAAAAATAAAACGAGAAGATGCTTATACTGAATTGGAATTGCACTATTCGATACAGTTTATGGATACTTCTTGTATGCGTATGTTGCACATGGAACAATCTCCCGATCCTAAAATTAGGGTAAAAACAATGGATTTTAAAAAAACAACGGAAGAGGAAGAAGAGGAAGAAAAGAACCGTAGAGAAAAAAAACATCATTCTTGGCGTTCGACCACAAGTGAATAAGCATTGCTAAAACAACAGATGAAAGAAGACGAATTAATAATAAATATAGATATTCCACCGATTACTTCACTTGATATTTCCGGTGTCGAAGAAAAAGAGATAGAACCTACATTAAGGCTTTTGGAGAGAATACTTCAGAATGCTACGGAGGATGCTGTCGAGAAATTTCATGCCTTTCTAAATGCTCAACAACAAGAAACAGCGGCAGAACCTGTTTTCAATACAAGTGATACAAGAGAATACAGAAGAGTAACTAATGCTGCCGGTAACTCTATTTTGATACCGGAAGTTCTCTCCAATGGGGTTTCTACTAATGCACAGCAAGCGGGAACAATTTCTTTCGGTACCCCTGCCACAACGGGATCTGCTAATCCAACCTCTGGCCGCCGGACTGAACGGTATTTTGAATTATTTGATTTACAGAAAAAAAATGAACTGAATAATGAAAATAATCCCAACGGAAAGGCCTCTGTTGAATTCTCTGCTCTAAGGACAGGAGCATCATTTGAAAATAATTATAGAAATGGAATCAACACAGGAGGCTCCGTTGAACTTTCTCTTGGGAACGCGAAAGCATCGTTTGAAATTCATGTTAGTGAAAGTAAACTTGGAGTAGCGACGGGTGGAAAGGCATCTGCTGCTTCTGTAAATATTGAAAAGCATATTGGCTATGGCGACATATCGTTGAAAACAGGAACAGAAGTAGAACTTTTGGCTCTAGAGGCTTACCTAGCAACCGAAACAAATATGGGAGATGGAAAATTTGGATTTGTTACCGAGGGCAGATTAGGAGCATCAGTCGTGGGAGGCAAAGTGTACCGAGAATTTAAGAGTCCTTTTCTTGATAGTGAATCATATGCCGGCGCTGCATTCGGGCTTGGAGCAAATGGAGGTTTAGGAGTTGTTCTAGATACGAACGATAGAACTTATAGAGTTAAAATAGAATTAGGTATTGAAGCACTCGACTTTGGCATAGACACAACAATAAAATATGGGGCGATTTGGGATGCAGCCAAGGATGTTGCCAAAGATGTTTGGGATACTGCTGAGGATGCTGCCAAAAGTATTTGGGATACTACTAAGGATGTTGCCAAAGGTGTTTGGGGTACTACTCAGGATGCTGCCAAAGGCGTTTGGGGTACTACTCAGGATGTTGCCAAAGGTGTTTGGGATACTGCTAATGAGGCTGCCAAAGGCGTTTGGGGTACTGCTCAGGATGTTGCCAAAGGTGTTTGGGATACTACTCAGGATGCTGCCAAAGGTGTTTGGGATACTACTCAGGATGTTGCCAAAGGTATTTGGGATACTGCTAAGGGTGCTGCCGAAGGTGTTTGGGGTACTGCTAAGGATGCTGCCGAAGGTATTTGGGGTACTGCTAAGGATGCTGCCAAAGGTGTTTGGGGTACTGCTAGGAATGCTGCCAAAGATGTTTGGGGTACCGACAAAGGTGTTTGGGATATTGCTCAGGATGCTGCCAAAGGTGTTTGGGGTACTGCTAAGGATGCTACCAAAGGTGTCAAAAATACGGCTAAGAATGCTGCCAAAGGTGTTTGGGATACTACTCAGGATGTTGCCAAAGGTGCCAAGAATACGGCTCAAAAAGCTGTCAAAGGCGTCAAAAATACTACCCAGATTGTTGCCAAAGGTGCCAAGAATACGGTTCAAAAAGCTGTCAAAGGCGTCAGAAATACGGCCAATATTGTTGCCGAAGGTACCAAGAATACGGTTCAAAAAGCTGTCAAAGGCGTCAGTAATACGGCCAATATTGTTGTCGAAGGTACCAAGAATACGGCTCAAAAGGCTGTCAAAGACGTCAGTAATACGGCCAATATTGTTGCCAAAGGAGCCAAGAATACTTTTAATAACTTCTTTATACATATGACGACGGAAAAAAACAAAGACTAGCTATATCTCTCTATAAATATTTTTGATTTTTTTACGTATTTTATAATTCAAATATTGTAAGTTTGTAACCATTAATCAGTAGGACTTAAAATTATTCATACGAAGAGGTATTCCGATTTTCTTTCTACATCAAGATTTAAACTTGAATTATAAATTAGACATTATATACAATAAAATAATATGGATTTGAAATTCGGCTATTTAGAGATTGCTTCGTTCCTCGCAATGATGGAAAAGCCAACATCGGAGCGTCATTGCGAGGAACGAAGCAATCTCTAGGTAAAATACTAAAAATCAACCATATATACTTTCGATCAATATAAACTCTATTAATTATGAAGTTTTCGGTTTTATTTTGATTTTATTACTCTTTGTATTATTAACAAGCAAATCCCGATAAAAAGAAAATAACAAACACCATGCAAGAAAATATTTCATCAGAAGCGAACAAAATGAACGATTTAAAAAATAAGCTATCCTTTCCTATCAAGCAGGAATTATCAACAGATTTTCTGCAAAACAATTTTTGGAAATGCAGATACAATTCTGCCGGCGACGAACTGGACTATTTGGTTATTCTTCCCAATAATGTAAAACCGACCAAGATAGAACCCCTGCCGATAGAGAATACTGGTCTTACCCGCATCGGTCAATACATCAGTGTAGACGAAAGTCCTTATTTGGAAGTTCAGGTAGTATATGAACACTGCCCGTATGAAATGAATGCTTCGGATTGGATAGCAAAAACATTACATATCACCAACGAATCCGTCATTAATTATCGCTTGATAGAAGGCGACAGAACTGGAAAATATGCAGACGCATTGACCTATAAAAAATTCTTGGATGGCAACGAAGTCATATCGCGCCTCACCGTGTTTAAAGATTCCGATGCCCAAAAAGGAGGCGCAAATTATTTTTGTATAAAAGCAAGCTGTGCCCTTGTTGACTACAATCAGCTCGCAAATCATATTTTTCAAATTGTTGCCAACTGGTACTTAATAAACAAGGTCGACTACCCAATGGCCGAATTATTAAGGACTTTTACGCTCAATTCTGCAGATTTTCCGGATGAAAAAGTATCATTTTATCTCCCCGCCTCGTGGGAAATGCACTCTAAAACAACCGATGCGAATCTAAACTCCCACGTTGTATTTACGCACCCCGTCGGAGAATTTAATAAAGGTACTATCCATGCATTCTTTTACCGGGGCAATACCGTTAAAGACGTTAATGAGATAATGGTAAGACGCCTTGCAACCTTAGCAGGCTATAAAATCGAATTAAACGATTTGGAAAAATCTGAAACCCGCAATCCGTTTATCGACGAACTCTATTTGACTCAAGGATATTACTTCCTTGAGAAGGAAGATTACAAGCCTTTTGTCCGTATAGCCATTATAAAGACAAAACAAGGCTTGTATTTTTTTGAATGTACCGGTACAAACATCAACCTGGAAAATTATTACTGGGAAATTAACAAGCGGTGCATGGAACTTATACAAGACAGCTTCAACAATCCGGAATTAAAAAAAACAACATAAACCCAAAAAAACAGAATACAAATGGAAAAATTATTGACTATCGGAACAATGCTGTTGGTAGGCATTCTGTTCGGAGTTATCGGTTTCACTATTTTGATCAGAGAAAGAAACTTGAGAAAGCACGGCATAAAAACAACTGCTGTAGTAGTGGACCGAACACTCAGAGGCAGGGCAACCGTCGAATACCAAACAGCACAGGGATTACAGAGAGCAAGAAGTTTATTCAGCGGTCTCGGTTCCTATTTTCGAATAGGAAGCCTGGTAATTATATTTTATGACAAGGAAAATCCTCAGCGATTTTCTATCAAAGAAGACAAAAATGCCATCTTTTTGGGAAGTATTTTCTCACTTGTCGGCATAGTCTTCATTGGAGTATCGGCAGTTATCTATTTTTCCTTCTAATAACTTTTTACGAATTATTATCACTTGACTCCCACCAATGCAAGTCTGTGCTCATGGGATTGTCCACAAAATTATGTAAACAAGAAAAACTACGAGATTTTTACTCGTAGTTTTTTTATACACATCCTCCTATTACGAAGTGCATAGCAGCCATGGATTTTACTTACCTCTCTTTTTTCTTTACAGAAAGTTTTGCTTCTCTTTATTATAAAAACTTTCATTAACCTAACGTAGGCTTCGACGTTGCAAGAATTCCAATTTGGCCGCTATAAGTTCTTGGTTTTGTTTTACTTCTATCTATAATTACTATGAACATGCAAAAACAAATGATAAAAATGTTAACTTTTTCCAAGAAACGCTGTTAAAACTTCGTATGTATTTCAGAACTATTTATTCTCGATATACAAAAATGAACTATATGAAAGTATTACGAAAACAGTTGTGTCAAACTGACTGTATTTTTCACACGTGTATAGTTTTATAAGCCATGCGAGTCAAGCATAAAAACACTTTAAAATATTTTTTTAAGACGGTTTTTGTTCTCATTTTCACCTAAATCGATTGCCAAGTACCTAAAAAAAGTACGATCGCTCATCGGATATATTTTGTTCACAATGTTACGGTACACCCATAATTTACATCTGTCTTGACGTCCTGGCTCATAATGTTGAGCTGTGAGCTCTTGTATCTTCCGAGCTTTTTCAATTGTATTTTTTGTTGTCATAATTTTTATTTTTTTAGAGTTTGTTTAAATTTTGCTCGCTAAATAAATTATGATGATTTTTTAGGAAAATTTCGGATTCGTTTTGCGATTTTAGCGGGCTAAATGAGCAAAAAAGAAGATGGAATTTTACAAAAAAATACATAATTTATTACGAAAAATAAATTTCTATGGTCTGTTAAAATATTTGTGGAAAATTAAAACAGACTCTGAGGTTAAAAGTATGTTTTATTGTTCTCCATCTGTTGTTTAAATGCTGCTGCCCGTTCTGCTATCTCTTTTTCTGATAAACTGTTTTTTACCAAAATTGTGGTATTCCTGTCTATTCGAACCGCTTTTTTATTTTTTTCCTTTCTTTTCACTCTTTCCAACAAACTGTTGGCAGCAGATAACGCATCATATTTTTCAGACTCTGTTATCATCCCTGATTTTTGTTTCTGTTTCATTTTCTTAAACTCCTTCCTCTAAATTCAATTCTTTTTGTGGTTGAAATAATTCTCTCCATCACTCTTTTCCCATATTGCCTTTCCAACTCTGAACCCGATAAATTGGTAGAAATAATAACTAATTTACCTTGCTTTTCTACCGCATCAATAATTTCGGCAAACGCCAGGCGCTTGTTACCATAATTAACCGAAACATCTTCCGTTCCGATGTCGTCCAGTGAAATGATATGTTTTTTCAGCACATCGTCTATATTTTTATTCATTTGCGGAGCATCGTATACAGACACTACTTTTTGCTCACACTTCAATAGAATAGCCGGAATAACATACCGGGAAAGTATGCTTTTCCCTCGCCCGCAATCTCCATACAACAGAAGTCCTCTACCCTTGTTATCTGTCAACCACTCGACAACATCTTCGTATTCTTGCTGCCAACTAAACCGGGTATTTTCAAATGACAAGAAAAAACTGAAACAATCTTCCAATACAGCTTTGGCGTCAGGAATCCGAATCCTGAAAGGCTCTACCGGTAATTGCATGCCATGTTCTTTCATCTGTTCATAAATGTTTTTAAAATCGCTCATCTACTTTATTTTTTGAAGTTTGATAATGAACTGCCGGATGTTTTTTCTCTTTTATCCTATTTCCGTTATTTTCCCATGTTCTGACGCAAGCTTTCCAGTCTTTCATTTTGTTCTTCCCAACCATCCAGCCTTTTGATTGATAAAAATCTAAGAATTTCTGCGGATCAATCCCGTTTTTTCTTTCTTCACAATATTCTTTTATCTCTTTCATTTCCGGAGGTTTAAATAATGTTGTTTTATGTTTTTCTTGTTGTTGTTTTATTATCTCATCTGTAAGTTCGTCAAAAAGCTTTTCCGAAACCTCATTCAAAACCTCGTCAGCAACCTCATTAACAAGCTCATTGGCTACCTTGTCAGGAACCTTATCTGCTACCTTGTCAAAATTTGATAAGGTATATTTTACATTCGGGCTTCCATTTTTCGTTTCAAAATCAATCAATCCGGTTTGCCTAAGTTTATTCCTCGCCGCCGCAAGCGTATTAAATGAAATATTCAAATCGGCTTCTATTTTCTTATTATTTCGATTAAAAGTATTGGACCACATACAAACATTATTTACCTCCAACAGATAGAAGTATAAAGCTATGTCTGTTACAGATAATGAATGATAATTCTGCAAAAACCAAAATTTTTTTATTAGTCCAATGTAGTTCATCAAGCGAAGGTCTCTTTTGATAGATTTTTAAGCATATTTGTAAAATCGTACAGAGAATAACTTTCATCATAATATGATTTTATGAATTTATCTCCGTGCCAAATGACCATCATCCTTAAATTGATATAAGCCACAACGAGGTAACCATTATCACATATACACGTAAGAGTATTGTTGCGGCTGTCGGATTTAAGGCTAAAATGTTTCATAGTCATTAATATGTAGATTTCCAAAATCGTTTTATTTCAGAACCCGTATAAAACTTTTTCATATTTACCCTTCTGAATCCACATTTTATTAAGCCGCTATCCGTATAGTTTCTCAAACTATTACGATGCACGCCTAAATGTTCACAAGTTTCAGCTATTGAGTATCTTCCGTCATTCGGGATATTTGGCTCTAATGTTACCATAATAAATTATTTATTAGATTTTAAGCAAATACCAATTTGGTTACTAACTTTTCTGCACGCTCTTGAAGCTTTTGATTCTCCTTTACCCTTTCTTCCATATACTCAATGGCAGCAATCCAAGCTTTCCGCTGAGTCGGAGTCATATCGTTGATGCTGTTTTTTGCAAAAACTTCTTTTACTCGAGGCGTAGAAACTCCAGCTTTTTTTGCAATCGCTTGTAAATCGCCCTGTTGCATCATCAGTTGAATACATTTTTTTTGCTCAGAAAAATCCATAATTAGTTGTATTTAAAAGTTTTATTTATACATTTGCTGTTTGTTTTCTATTCATTAATCATCAGCTCAGTAGTTGATGATTGTTTATTTTATGCAAACTTAGAGCAATAATCTAAAATATCAAAATATTTTAGAGAAAAAATCTAATAAAAAGTGTTAAAAATCACAATTTACTGATATGCAAAATGTTAAAGAAAGGCTAATTTCCTACATAGAAACAAAAAATGAGAAAAAAGCTCATTTCGAAAGAAACATAGGAGCATCTAATGGCTATATAAATAGCATCAAGAACTCTATCAGCCCTGATTTTTTAGAGAAAATCTCTACGATTTATCCCGATTTAAACTTTGAGTGGTTACTAATCGGAAAAGGAAATATGCTCAAACTAGATGAAGAAAATACAAAACAAGACGCTTTTGTTAATTTATTTTTGGAAGGGAAAATATATCCGGCATCTGCTATAAAAGAAAAAGAAGAAGAAATAGCCCGATTAAATAAAGAAATTGGCAGATTGGAAGGGTTATTAGCTGCTCATAATATAAATTTCAAGCAAACGGGATAAAAAATTGGACAATATGGATTAACCCACGTAAAAAATGCACGTAGTACAAAATTAAATGAATCCTTTGTTAATTAAGAACACCAAAAAACGAACAGTACATTGCAAATGTAGCAAAAAAAATATTTCATCAAACAAAACAACGAACGATAAATTGTTAATTCAAGAACAAAAAACATCTTCAAGCAAAAAAACACCCTATTAATCAACAGTTTAAAAAAGAATATTTTATTAAATAAACAATGAAAAACAAATGACAAATCGTTTGTTCAATAAAACAAAAAAAATAAATCCATGAATCGCAAATCCAATAAATATTATTTTATTAAATCAATAAAAAAAAACAAATACCCGATTGCAGATTGGAAAAAATTAGATTTTACTTTATTCAATACGAAAGTTTAAAAAAAAAGCCTATCCTCTGTATTTATAGTATTTAGATACAAAACATAAGAAAATTGACTTTATTAAATAAAACCAATACAGAGTATAGATCTTTTAACGATTTGTGTTAAAATCTTTTGACAGTTAAATGCCAAAACAAATCAAAAAGTCGTCGACACAAAGAAATATGAAAAAATTAGAAGGAAGTTGTTTAAAAAAATTTCACAATTCATTTTTCAGCTGCTTTTGAGAACCAACGGTCAGCGTAAGCTAATTTTCGACTTTCATCTTAGAAAAAATAGCAAACTATTACTACATAACCGGTAACTTGAGTTAAAAAACATTCCATCAAAACATGCAAAATTAATGCAAATAAAAAATTCTTAAAAATAATAATCTGAGTATGAGAAATCTAAAATCAAAGCAGAATATCTGGGGGGCGTGTGGTCGGACGTTCGAATCGTCTCGCTATTGCAAAAAACTATTCGATAATTAACAAAATAACTATTCCCGCTTTTTGTTTATGGCAAATTACAGCCTATTAAAACACGTTAAAAATAAGATTTAGAATAAAGAGCAGCAATACAATTGGGATAAAATACTGAATGATGATTCGAAAAAACGGATAATATTTATTGAAGTGCAAACCATTATTGGTAATTTGTTTGCGAACCATATCTTTTTTCGCCACCCAACCAACAAAAATAACAATAAGTAAAGCGCTGATAGGCATAAAGAACTTTGACGTTATACCGTCCAAAAAATCGAAAATATTTTGTCCCGCTATTCTCAATGACGAATTATCTACCTGAGAATAAGCGCATAACACAGCGGCAATGCAAACAAGCCCGGATATTCCCGCAATAGCTTTTATACGCGACATGTTGAACTCCTGCATCGCAAATTGCACAATCGGCTCCAACATCGAAACCGACGAAGTAATGGTGGCAATAAACACCAAAAAGAAAAAGATAATTCCGATAAAATTTCCGGCAGGCATTTGTGAAAATACCAACGGCAATGTTTCAAAAATCAAGGTAGGACCCGATGTCGGTTCAATATTATAAGTAAAAACACCCGGAAAAATAGCAAATCCCACTAACAACGCCACCGTCAAATCGGCTAAAGCAATAGTAATAACAAGCCGCGGAATAGACGTTCCTGAACGGATATATGAACCATATGTTATCATGGCACCCATGCCCAGACTCATGGAAAAAAATGCCTGTCCAATAGCAGTCAATATAACGCTGAAATCAATTTTAGAAAAATCAGGCTTCAGCAAAAAAGTCATACTCTCGGCAAATCCGGCTAACGAAAAAGAATAAAGAAACAACCCAACAACGATTGCCGCCAACGCCGGCATTAAGATTTTATTTATCCGTTCAATGCCTCTTTTTATTCCTCCGACAACAATCGCACCCGTCATAACGATAAAAATACCGGCAGCAACTGACGGTTGCCAACCTGTATTGATATATTGCGCAAAAGTGTTATTCATTTGCTCGGGCGATTGCCCGGTAAAGCCAGTAAAAAGAGCTGTCTTGAAAAAAGAAATAGCCCAGCCTGCCACCACCGAATAGAACGCAAAAATGCAAAATACAGTAACAATGCCCAGCAATCCTACCAAAGACCAAATTCTGTTTTGCGAAAGTTTTGCAAACGCTCCGAAAGGATTAGAGCGCGTTTGCCTTCCAATAACAAATTCGCTCATCATAATGGGAACAGCAATGAGCAGACTGCACAAAATATAGACAATGATAAATGTAAAACCGCCATTTGAGCCCGCCAAATAAGGAAACCGCCAAATATTTCCCAATCCGATAACCGAGCCGCCGACTACCGCTATGGTGCCAAATTTGCTTCCGAATGTTACTTTTTCGTGCATTTAAATAATTTTTGACAAAGATATAAGATTTTATTAATTACGAAAAACGAGTCAGCATGCTATGTTTTTTGGTTTCGCTTGCCAATAATTTTGCTTTATTTTCGGAAACGCTGTCTAATAATTTCCAAAATTTCGTACCATGGTTCATTTCTTTGGTGTGGCAAAGCTCGTGCAGTAATACATATTTTACAAGATGTTCAGGTAATAACATCATATAAAACGAAAGGTTAATACTGCCTTTGCTCGAACAGCTTCCCCAGCGCGATTTACTTGAATTGATTTTTACTTCAGCAAACGAAAAACCGTACTGCTTGGCTAACGCTGACAGCATATCAGGCAATACCCGTTTTGCTTCGTGATGCAAACCATTTTCAATCGCTTTGCGAAACACTTTTTGCACACTTTCGCTTTCAGGGTTTACCATTGCAGGATATTCTATGGTTAATAGATTGTTTTTAAGACTGATAAAATAGTTTTTTCTATCAGCAAGTTGCAGTTTTACAGAAAAAGTTAACGTTTGAAAAGGCTCTTCGTTGTTGATGTTTTTTCGCGAAGTTTTTATTTTGTCTTTATTAATAAGTATCCAATCCCGTTTTGTTTCTACAAACTTCAAAGCTTCTTCATAAGTAGAACATTCGGGTAACGTAACGGCAATATAATCAGGTTTTACGCGAATAACTAGACGAGACGACCGCTTATTCTTGGTCAAGACAATATTGCCCAGCTCATTATCTACTATTACTTTTTTCACTTCTTTTCATCTCGCTATCTCACCAACTCACTACTTCACGATCTCTCCAATCAGCGTTGCCGAAGAAGCCTCATTAATTTTCACATGCACATAATCGCCGATTCGGTTGTCTTCTCGTGGAAAAACAACAACTTTATTTTGCGAAGTCCTGCCGAAAAATTGCTCTTTCGAGCGTTTAGAAACACCTTCAACCAGCACTTCAAAAGTTTTGCCGATGTCACGTTTGTTACTTTCTTCCGACAGTTTATTTTGCAAATCAATAATTTCCTGCAAACGCCTTACCTTTATTTCCTCCGAAACATCGTCAGGCAAATGTTTTGAAGCATACGTTCCCGGACGCTCCGAATATTTGAACATAAACGCCATATCAAATCCAACTTCGCGCATCAACGAAAGCGTTTCTTGGTGGTCTTCTTCCGTTTCAGAATGAAATCCGCAAAACATATCGGTCGTAATACTGCTTTCGGGAATAATCCGCTTAATCGCCGCAATACGCTCCAAATACCATTCGCGCGTATATTTACGGTTCATTAACTGCAAAATTTTATTGCTTCCCGACTGCACCGGCAAATGAATACTTTTGCAAAGATTGTGATGCGCAGCAATTACTTCCAATGTTCTGTCGCACATATCTTTCGGGTGCGAAGTCGTGAAACGAATACGCATTTCGGGCGCAGATTCGGCAACTATTTTTAGTAAATCAGCGAAATCAAAGCCTTCTAAATCTCCTTCAAGGGAGACTTGTGTGAGTGCGAATTTGATAGTTTTGAGCGTTTTTTCTATCTCGTTCAAAACTTCTTCATTAGTAAATCTAATTACTTTAAATCCTTTTTGATTAAGATATTCTGTTCTTGCTTGGTCAAATTCTTTTTGGTTTTCTTCATTATGATAACCACCGTCAACCTCAATTACTAATTGTTTCGATAGACAAACAAAATCAACAATACAATCGCCAATAATGTGTTCTCTACGAAATTTATATCCTTCAAGTTGTTTGTTTTGTAAATTTTGCCAAAGAAAACTTTCTGCTTCTGTTGGATTTTTTCTGCGATTTTTCACACTTTCTTTTAATACTTCGTAGCTTACCGGATTTGCCGTATTGTACTTTGGACTTTGTACTTCCGCAAAGTCTCCCTGAGGAAGATTTAGAGGGCTCGGAATTTTGTATGAATTCACATTTTGCCCAAGCAATGTCACTTCCTTAAAACCTTTGCTTTGCAAATCTTTCAGTTCGCCGAGAATGCTCGCCACATCGCGACTTCTTTCCCTACCGCGCGTATAAGGCACAATGCAATACGAACAAAAATTATTACAACCGCGCATAATAGAAATAAATCCCGAAATGGATTTTCCGCCAATGCGCGACGGCATAACGGTACGATACGTTTCTGTCGTAGAAAGTTCTACGTTAATGGCTTTTTCTCCGCGCTCTACCGTGCTCACCAAATTCGGCAAATCGAGATAAGAATCGGGACCGGCAACCAAATGAACGCCGTGATTCTGAATCAAATCTTCTTTCACGCGCTCTGCCATACAGCCGATAACGCCAATGAGCAGATTTTTTTTCTTTTTCTTTTTCAGCGAATTGAAATACTGCAGACGCGAGAGCACTTTTTGCTCCGCGTTGTCGCGAATGGAGCAAGTGTTTACAAAAATAGCGTCAGCCTCGTCAATGTTATCTGTAACTTCAAATCCGGCCATCTGCATAATAGATGCCACCACTTCGCTATCAGCGACATTCATCTGACAGCCATACGTTTCGATAAAAAGTTTTTTGTCCAAGAAATTGGTCTCAAATGTATGGTTTGTTTCCATTTCTTCGGTATTTTTTGTCATATATTTATTTTTTAGTTTCAATGGTGTACTTCAACAAATTCCCGTTTGTATCGTAATAGGCTTTTTGCTCCTTTTTGCCGATATTAAAATCAGCTTGATAAATTCCTGCGGCTACCATCCAATACACATTTTTCGCTTTGGTAAAATCTTTTTTGAATTGCTTTTGAACAGCCGCATTTGGATGTGCGTCGAACTTCGTCATTGCGTCAAACATATTTATCCATTGTTCGATTTCGGCAGCCGAATACACAGTGGTAATGGTTTGCGCCGACGCTTGCAACGAAAAACAAAACAACCCAATGACAAGTATTTTAAAAACAGTTTTCATACGCTACTTTAATTTATATGTAACAAAAGAATAATCATAAGCGTTTTTTTCGTCAGCCGAATGGTTTTCGCGGTCAATTTCCTGCCATTTGCCGGCATCTATGGCAGGGAAAAAAGTATCGGCATCCTCAAAAGAATGTTTTATCCAAGTAATGTACAGCGTATCAGCCATATCAATAGTTTGCCGATAAATACTCGCTCCGCCAATCATAAAAATTTCGGCTTCGTTTTTACAAAGTTCTATCGCTTCCTCAATAGAATAAACAACCGTGCAACCTTCGCAAGTTGTTGGCTCTGCAGAAATTACAATATTTTTTCGGTTTGGCAATGCGCCGTTGGGCAAACTTAAAAATGTATTCAATCCCATTACCACGGTTTTACCCGAAGTAATCTTTTTAAAATGCTGTAAATCAGCTGGCAAATGGCACAGCAATTGATTGTTTTTGCCAATAGCCAAATTTTCGGCAACAACGGCAATGATTGATATATTCATAATTTTTATAATTTACGATTTTAGATTTTAGATTTACGATTTCAAAAATTCGCGTTAGCCCGCTTGGCTCTGCCAAGAATCTACAATCGTAAATCTAAAATTGTCAATTATACCGCAACTTCCCCTTTTATATGCGGATGCGGATTGTAATCTATTAATTCAAAATCCTCGAACGTAAAGCCAAGAATATCTTTTACATTCGGATTTATTTTCATTTGGGGCAATGCGCGCGGTTCTCTCGAAACTTGCAATTTTACTTGCTCCAAATGATTGGTATAAATATGCGCATCGCCCAATGTATGCACAAAATCACCTGCTTTCAATCCCGTAACTTGCGCCATCATTTGCAACAGCAACGCGTAAGACGCAATGTTAAAAGGCACACCAAGAAAAATATCCGCACTGCGCTGATATAATTGCAGGCTTAATTTTCCATCAGCAACATAAAACTGGAAAAAAGCGTGGCAAGGAGGCAGATTCATATTGGGCAAATCGGCTACATTCCAAGAACTTACGATAATTCGGCGCGAGTCGGGATTGTTTTTTATCGTATCAACAGCCTGCATAATTTGGTCGATGTTTCCGCCGTTATAATCTTGCCAAGAACGCCATTGATAACCGTAAATATGTCCCAAATCGCCATTTTCGTCAGCCCATTCGTTCCAAATGCGCACGCCGTTGTCGTTGAGATATTTTATATTTGTGTCGCCTTTCAAAAACCACAACAATTCATAAATAATTGACTTTAAATGAAGTTTTTTTGTCGTTAAGCAAGGAAATCCGTCTTCGAGATTAAAGCGCATTTGATGTCCGAACACGCTGATTGTTCCAGTTCCGGTTCGGTCTTCTTTTTTAACGCCTTCGTCGAGTACGCGCTGTAAAAGGTTTAAATACTGTTTCATTTTTTATGCTTATAAATTCACTTCGTCTTTTTTATGCGGTCGCAAATTGCGACCGCAAATCATCGCTACCATTTGAGATGCTAAATCTGCACCTCAAAAATCCCATTCTTTTTTGGCAATCAATACATTCTAAACGTCGTTTTCAACACCTTAAATTCTGTCCGTCTATTTATTTGATTCATAATTTCTTGCTCCTGTGGCGATTTGCTCAATATAAATTCTTCGTCCAATACATCACCTTCTTTTAAGAACGAATGTTGCGCCGCCAACTCTTTCGATACAACAACAGGCACGCTTTTTCCATAGCCAACAGCCGTAAGTCTTTCCTTGTCTATGCCTTCTCTAATAAGATAATTCACAACCTCTTGCGCACGCCTTCTCGATAACTCATTGTTCGCCTCAACACTGCCCACCATATCCGTATGGGCGCCAATTTCCATGGTGATGTTCGGATTGTCGTTCAACAATTTAGCTAAATCTCGGATTCCTGCTTCGGATTCGGGCGTTAATGTCCACTTACCAAATTCATAGAAAATATTGTTTACCTGTACAGGTCGGCTCACAGAAGCCAGTTGAAAATTCATTTGAAAATTTTTGCCATCTCTCAATCCTACCGTAGAAACATCGCGTTTTGAGTTCAAAAATCCACGCGCTGAAGCGAGCATAATATACTGAACGCCTTCTTTTAATTCGTGCCTAAATGTGCCGTCTTTACCAGGGCGAATTTTTGTATTCGTACCGTCATCGCCAATCAGTCGTATCGTAGCATCGGAAAGCGGATCATTTCTATTGTCGGTTATTTTTCCCGACAAAATATATTCTATCTTCCTCATTCCGAATGAATAAAGCTTGTCGTTCCCTCGTGTTTCTTTTCTGTTTGACGAGAAAAATCCGCTGTCATCTTTTCCGGCAAACGTAATGCCAAAATCATCACCTTGCGAATTGATAGGCTCCATCAAATTTGCTACTATCCAGAGATTGTCTTCTGTTTCGGTTGCCTTGAAAATATCCAATCCGCCAAATCCGGGCAAACCGTTAGACGAAAAATACAAATCGCCATTAGCTCTCACATACGGAAACATTTCGTCACCGGGCGTGTTGATGTCCGGTCCCAAATTCTCGGGAGCACTCCATCTATCGTCATCTAACTGTTGTACGCGCCAAATATCTTTTCCACCATATCCACCTTTCATATCGGATACGAAATAAAGCGTTTTGCCATCGGACGAAATAGCGGGATGCGCTGCCATCAACGTAGTATCTTTCAGCACTTCCACTTTCTGCGCCGCACTCCACTGCGCACCGGCGCGAGTTGATTTAAAAATTTGAGCATTAGAACCTATTGGGCAACGGGTAAAATACATCGTTTTTCCATCTTCAGTAAAAGATGGCGCACCTTCGTCAAGAATGGTGTTCAGTTCGCCCTCAACGGCGACGGGCGCTTCCCAATTTCCTACGGCATTTTTTCTTGCCATAAAAAAATCGTTGTTGCGAAAGCCTGTAATCGGGCTGATTTTTCCGCCGATAGCCGAATTTTCGCGCGTAGAATTAAAATACAACACATCGCCGTCTTTATTGGCAAAAGCAGGAGAAAATTCAGAACCTCTTTTGGAGTTCATCGCATCTGCTTTTTTTACATTGTAGCGCGATGGATTTTGACGCCATTCTTTTAAACTCTGACAAGAAATTATGCCGTTTTGCGCCCAAACATTGTCGGGATTGGTCCTTAAAAATATTTGATATTGTGCAACAGCTTCGTTGCATCTCCCATTTTTACGCAATACTTCGGCATAATATAAGTGTACAATTTTATCTCGATAATTAAATCTAACAGCATTTGCATAAGCATTTTGCGCCTGCTGATTGTGATTAATTAACCGATAGGTATTTCCCATTTTAAAGGCAATTTCACCACGCAATTCTCTGTTTTTGGCAGGTGCGGCGCGATATGCTCTTCGGTATATGCTTGAGGCGGCATAATATTCACCCAATTCGGCTTTGTTGTCGGCTTTCCTTAAAATGCTTTTTACGCCACAAGAAGACGTGGAAATGAGCAAAATGAGAAGCGCAAAGATTTGTAATTTCCGTATATTCATTTCTATTCAAAATAAAAGGCAAAGATAATCTTTTTTAGCATAACTTTTTTTATTGTTGATTATTGTAATTTTTAAATAATTTTAATCGACGGCTAAAATACTTCCTCTAAAAAAACTATATTTGCACTTCATTTATTTCTACACAATGGGAAAAAACTATGACGAAAAAGAAATGCTCGCGATGTTACAAAACGAAAACTCATCGCACAAAGCATTTAATATATTGGTAAAAACACATTCACAGCAAATGTATTGGCAAATACGAAATATGGTACTTTGCCACGACGACGCCAACGATGTGCTGCAAAATACATTTATAAAAGCATGGAACGCCATTCCATCTTTTCGGGGCGACTCCCAGCTTTCTACTTGGCTTTACCGCATTGCGGTTAATGAAACGCTGACTTTTCTCAACTCGCAACGAATGAAAAATGTATCGGGAATCACTGAGTTGGAAGATGTGCTGGTGCAACGACTCGAAGCCGATACTTATTTTTGCGGCGAGGAAACCGATATGCGTCTTCAAAAAGCGATTCTTACGCTTCCCGAAAAACAGCGGCTTGTTTTTAATATGAAATATTACGAAGAAATGAAATACGAAGAAATGTCCGAAGTTCTCGGCACTTCGGTAGGCGCGCTAAAGACTTCTTATCATCTTGCCGTAAAAAAAATCGAAAAATTTTTGACTGAAGATTAAACCTTTTACAGAAAATAGAATCATACTAACAAAGAAATGCATTATGAAACAAGACGATAACATATTAAACAAATTTGGGAACAAAAGACCGTTTTCTGTTCCTGAAAATTATTTCGAGAATTTTGCGGTAGAGATGGAAAAGCAAATTGCTCCAAAAAAAGGAGAAACGAAAACCGTTCCATTTATCACAAAACTTAAACCGTTTTTATACGCCGCAGCAATGTTTGCGTTGGTATTTACGGTTGGAAATTATTTGACGAAAAGCAATGATGATGTGGATACTATAATGGTAACGGAAATTGTGATAGAGCAAAACGATTTATTCTTGACGTATCTCGACGAAGATACATTGATAGAATATTTAATTGAATTTGAAGATAATAACTTATAAAACAAGGAGGTAAAAGATGAAAACAAGATTGTTGATAATATTTATATTAGCGGCTTCGCCCTTTATCGTTTTTTCGCAAGGGAAAGGAAATCAAGCCGATTTTGAAAAGAGGCGTGAAGAAATAAAAGCCCAAAAAATAGCTTTTATTACTGAAAGAGTAAATTTATCTCCTGCTGAAGCGCAAAAATTCTGGCCTCTGAGCAACGAATTGGAAGCAAAAAAACAGGAAATAATGAAAGAAGTACGTCAGTTGCAGAAAAGGAGCAAGACTGAAGGCGAAGTTGTTGATTATGATAAGTTAATCGAAGCCCAAATCAACGCAAAAATTAAAACGGCAGAGCTTGAAAAAGAGTATTATTTGAAATTTAAAACTGTTCTTTCGCCGGAAAAAATCTATAAGCTAATCAAAGCCGACAAAGATTTTCAGAAAGAATTATTGGGTAGAATACAACAGCAAGGAAAACCCGCAAAAAAACAATAGAACGATAAGGTTATTTGTGATTTAACAATTATTCAACGGGAAAAGAGGCTTTTAAAAAGCCTCTTTTCCCGTTGAATATTCTTTATATTTTATCATATCGCTTTCACACAAGAAGTCTTCATATAAATCATTGGTAATTATATTTTCAACTTTTTGACAAAATGTAGCAATAAATATATACGTATTATTATCTACTGTCAGTATATATCTCAGCACATACCCTATATTTTCAACAGCACGTTCATCAAGCTCTGCTGTATATCTCAACAAAGGCTCAAACAATTCGAATTTTTCTTTGTCGTATTTTATAATTTTTGAACAGAACTCAAATATCGGCTTTGATGCATAAGTGTCAGAATATGTATTAATAATCAGATTCTGTGCTTTCTCTTGTATGTTGTTTTGCTTTTCAACACACGAAAACAACAGTGTTAACGGCAACAATAACAATATTTTACACTTTTTCATAATGAGCAACTATTTATTCATTCAGCAAATAAATAAATAAATGTTTACATATGCAAATAAAATAACAATTATTATAAAAAATGCTAAAATTATTATAAAAAATGCCAAAATATAAAAAACACAAAAGCAACCACAACCTCTAAAGATTTATTCAAAAAAATGTGTTGTTTTAATTATTTTTACTTTCTTTGTTCCTAATTATTTTTCATACCATTATTAACCCATTAAAATTTATAAAAAATGGATGCACAAAAAGTCGACATGTTTATTATGATGAACAACAAGTATTTTGAGGCTTCTCAAATGCCAATCCTCAAAAAAATGTTGTCGGAAGTTGACGAATCAAAATGGATTAGCATCGAAATGCTTCAATTCAAAGACCCAACAACGAGCCTTATCGTTTCGTTGCTTGCCGGAAGCCTTGGTGTTGACCGCTTTATGATTGGCGATGCCGGACTTGGTATCGGTAAATTATTAACTTGCGGCGGTTTCGGTATTTGGACTATCGTAGACTGGTTTATGATTCAATCGGCTACCAAAGAAAAAAATATGCAAAAAGTACAAGAAATATTGGCATTGTTATAATGTAAAAAGAATGACAAAGAAACGTTTTTATTTCTTTGTTTCAATCGTTTGCGGCGCAGGGTATAGTTGGCTATTTTTGAATTATTTCAATCATTCCGCACGATGGAGTGTTTGTTTATTTTATGCCATAACAACTATACCCTGCCCTTCTTGTGGCACCACGCGTTCGATAATGGCATTGCTACAAAGAAATTTGCGCGAAGCTTTGTATAATAATCCATTAGGAATCATTGTTTTTTTAATAGCAATTGTATTGCCTATATGGATTGTAATAGATATGTTTATGCGCAAAGAAAGTTTATTTGCATTTTATAATTGGATAAACAAAAAATTTTCTTTTAACATTGTTACCATATTAATAGTTTTGTTGCTGCTTGCTAATTGGATATGGAACATTTATAAGTATTAAAATGAATAGATACATTCACGAGGAAGAAGCCGAAAAAGCTTCTTACGCTTATTTGATGTGCACAATGGTGCTGATAATCGGGTTGCCGATGCCCATTATTAACCTGCTGGCGATACTGATATTTTGGCTCGGCAACCGAAAACAAACGTATTTTGTACGCTTTCACTGCTTGCAATCGTTTCTTTCGCAATTTGTAGTTATTATCCTAAATTCCATAGGAATTTCGTGGACGATTTCCATTATTTGGGGAGATAATACAATAACAAATCTCTATGTGGCTTATATGATTGCCGTATTTTTTTGCAATTTATTAGAATTTATTGCTTCGCTTTACGCCGCCATTCGCGTCAGAAAAAAACACGATGTCCGTCTTTGGATTTTTGGCGATTTAACCGAAGCACTTTGTAAACCCGATATAGTAGAAGAATAATTATGGACAAATTTCTCACACAACTAACCATTTCATTGGTAATTTTTGGAGCTGCCGTATTCGGATTAAGCCAACTACCGTGGACAAAATGGCTCAAAGTTAAAGACGCCAAAGAAACATTGGAGCAATCACTTGGCGAATTATGCTTGAAAACAATATCGGGCGAAAATTCGCGCGTTAAAGATTCTACCTTAATAATATTGTTGGAAAAAATCAAAGACAAAATCTGCATCGAAAACAACATCGATAGCGAAGCCATAAAACTGCATTTCGTAAAAAGTAGCGAAATAAACGCTTTTGCTTTGCCCGACAATCATTTGGTTATCTACACCGGAATTGTCGATTACTGCAAAAACGCCGAAGAACTCGCCGGCGTAATGGCGCACGAAATTGCGCACATCCATAAAGAACACGTAATGAAACGCCTCAGCCGTGAAATCGGATTTGCCACGCTGGCAACACTTGCCGGCAGTTCGACAGGCGCGGAAGTGCTACGCACCATCACATCGACTGCTTACAGCCGCAGTATGGAAACCGAAGCCGACGAACATGCTATAATCTACCTGCAAAACAGCGGCATTAATCCAACAGGTTTGCCGGATTTGATGTACCGACTTTCGACCGAAGAATTTGAATATATGAAATATTTAACGATTATCAGCACGCACCCAAATTCGGAAGAAAGAGCAAAAAATATGTTGGCAATGATTGATTTAGAAAAAACTTACGAGCCTGTTCTTTCC